>Ga0114919_10000005_pt1 | contig 109578 bp, 153 predicted proteins | sample BlataG_FD_88682 | JGI IMG/M metagenome (GOLD analysis project Ga0114919, IMG submission 88682) | Deep subsurface microbial communities from Black Sea to uncover new lineages of life (NeLLi) - Black_00105 metaG | ecosystem: Environmental > Aquatic > Marine > Oceanic > Sediment | place... | reverse complement strand
GCATAACACTTTCATGCAAAGGCACATCTATCAAGCACATATGAGGATATTCATCTGGCGATTTTTTAATTTCTTCAAGGTATTGATTAAATTCATGAACAATAGTCCAACGCTCATCATTCTCTTTTTCTTCTCCATATGGTCTTGTTCCGTACTTACAACACAATAAAAGACTAACATTGTCATCAGGACCAAAAGCCTGTGCAAATGCTTGAACAATTGCTTTTACATTTTTCCTTTTATTCCATGATCCTAAAACTCCGAACACAAATCTATTACGGACATTTGAAATATCTAAAGGTTTTATATTTTGATTATACATTTTCTCATCATATCCAAGATGCATTCTAAATAAACTTGTTTCAGGTATTCCAGCTACTGCAAATCTCGCCCAATCTAAATCAGTTGGACACCATAGTTCATCACAATTTTCTAACCAAAGCACAATATCAGAATGCGGTTCCATACTTTCTACCATTGTCCAACCAATGTTTACCCTATGTTCTGATAAATATTTCTTTTGCATCCATCCTGGTCCAGCTATTGTTAATAATATTGATTCGTCTTTTTTAAAATTAGGATTTTTTGTATACCAATTACATCTATTCCAAACTATAGGATCAATATCAATAGGTGTCTTGATTGGTGTAAGTCTTAAATTATATTTTCCTGTATCGTCTAATCTAAATAATACATTTCTTCCATGTTCAGCATAACCTCCATAAAAATCGACATAAGTTCTTATGTGAAGATTAATTTTATTAGGAGATGTCAAATTAACAACATTAAATGGTCTACTAAGAGCGGCTTCTGAGGAAGTTATTTTTTTTAATTCTTCAGAACAATAAGCATATACTGGAATATGTCCAGTATCTAATTGATTAAATCCAGTCTGCTTCTCCGCTCGTTGCCGCCGCAAAACTTTCTTCCTCCGAAATAATTATATCATAAATCAATTCAAAAGTGTGACAATTATGTTCTTCATCAAAATCAATGCCTCCACCTGTTTTTATAATACCGGCAACTCTGTATCCCGTATTAGTATCTTCATTTACACTTTGGTAATCGCCTGCTGATCTATTAACAAGTTCATTAAGTTTATCGGTAACAGTTTTTATCTTACTGAATGCTTCGCTTTGAGATTTTTTCACCCAATATATAAGTTTTAAAGATCTTCTTCCAGCAGGTATAGCATCTTCTGATGGTCCTTCGTCAAATTCATAAGTAAGTTGTGGAAATCTATTTCCTACGGGATGATAACCAGTGGGATAAATTTCATAATCTATTCCACTTTGATCCTTTGAAACATTTGCTTGAACTGTGCTATCAGCTTTAAGTATAGATACCAATGTAGCTTCAAAACTTCCAGCAGCAGCGGCTACATCATAAATACCTGTTGCTAATCCGCTAACTACATCATCTGCATCATAATCCGTATTAAAATTAAGACTCGTGTCAAATGGACTAGCTATAAAATAATATCTTGTGTCTTTTGTTAATTGCGTTCCATCAGCTAAAGAATAAACGTAAATCGTATTTGTAGTTCCAGCACTATATCTTTTCATTTTTGCAAAAGTCTTAGCATTTGCATTTGTAACTGCTTCAGCCGCTGTTTCAGCAATAGCGACAGCAATACCATCAGCATCAGCATCGGAAGGCATTGTAAATCTTATACCAAGTCTAGCCATTATACCGCTCCAACACCTGTTGCCTTTGCTGTGGGGGTTATATCAGCGTCTGTTGCAGGAGTTGCCGATGCATGAGTTCCATCACCATCAGCGTGATCTGTTGCGCCAATCTTACGCAATACTGCTCTTACAACAAAAAATCTTTCAATATTGTTTGTATATCCTGTTACATCTTTTACATAAGAAGCTGAACCGTCAGCTTCTACTTCAAAATCATAATCTGCTCCTGAATTTGCCAATGTTAAAGCTGCATTCAGTGTAGTTCCAGAATATATTTGATATCCATCAACAGAAGATCCATCATCATCAGAAGATTTATCCCAAGTTAATCTTATATCCTGATTTCTATTAAGATTTGAAGCCGCAACATTACTGCATTTTGTAGGAATAGAAGCAGCAGTAGGCGTAGCGGTCTTGGTTCCAGAATATCCAGAATCCGTTTTCCCTTCCGAACTGGCCTTGATCTTAATAGTGTATGGATTTCCATCAGTCAATCCGCCTATAGTGACTCCACCGGAAGCACCAGAACCACCGCCGAGAATGTCACCAGTCGTATCGTCCACGACCAGAACCCAATCCTCAGCAGAAGTCCAAACGACTACCAGTTCACCGGAACTGGCTGCGTCGGTAAGGGAATCAAAAGTGGGCGTGGCAGCAGAGGCTGGAGCATAACTTAACTGATGCGGCCCGATGTCAAAACGTTCGCCGAAATATGCACGTGTTAAATTATTGTTAAACACATCCCGAATCATCATGCGGCTGGGGCGATTGGTGTAATACTCAAGACGGAATCCAGAATACCTACTATCAGCATTGCCAATAGGCTGACCAACTTGAAGGAGAGGACTTCCAGCTGCAAGACGGAAATCATCACCCGCCCAGTCCGTAAAACCGAGCGTGGTCGGATCAACACTTCGATGGATGTCATCTCCGGCAGCTAGAGATGTGTCTGATATCCAGATGTAAAAGGATGCCACAGGTGGGTATGTACTGTCAGCATCATCACCAATATTTCCAAGGAAATAACAGTTATATGCTTGTGTTGGCCTATAAGAATCATTATATCCCCTGAGCCCCATACCGCCATTCTTGACGGAACCACAACAAGTTAAGCCTATACTCTTTTGGAGACCATTCCGGAAGCCATCACCAGCATTATTATCGGCAAGACATAAATGATATTGCGTTCTTCTATAGTTACTACTAGCATAAAATCCTTCAGCTGGTCCATTTCTCGCCCGGCAGGCAATGACTAATTGTCCAGGCTCTGTGTTGGCACCATGAAGACTTTGAAATAAAATTCCCGCAGTTAAATTAACACCATCGAAATCGAGTCCAGCTGTTAAACCTTTCATTTGGTTTCGGATGATATAACTTGCCGCGACAGCACCAGGACGCCAGATAGGAGCTTCATCTTTCGCAGCAATCAAATCAACCCTGGTACTATAGTTGTTATAATCACTGGTAAGATGATAGACGTACGTGTTATATTCAGTGAAAACCGAGTCTGCGTAGACCACACCGATCTGATAACCAAGGCTCATGTCGCCAAGCCCGGCATCCCACAAGGCGACCGTGGCATAATCCCGGCCAGTAGTGCCGATGGTTTTAACAAGATAGGTACGGTCTGCCATTAAAGCTCCGCATCATTAGGAAGGATCAATTCCTTCTCCCATTCGGGGCCACGCTTAGCACGCTGTAATTCCCCAAAATCACCAAGTATACGCTTGACTTTCACGACACAACGGCGCTTCGGATCGAACCGCGCCACAGTTGCGGAAATTTCCTGCTCGGGTCTATGTGACACATTGAGTTCCACCTTGCCACGTCCGACATAAGCCATCACGTCAACCAACTTCGCACCGGGTAAGAGCACTGTGCGAAACTTCTGCTCAGCTTCGGAACCGATATCACTTACTCGACCGCGTTCATCCGCACCAATTTGCAACATTATCTCGCCTTGCTCTTCAAAATATTCAAAAGCAGCAATCACGTTACCGGGATCATAATCACCATCACCGAGTTGACCTCGACCAGTTGTGTGAAGTATAATTGCAACGCCATCAGCCATTCCCTACTCCCCTATGTTCCCGACCACCAGGATATCACCAAGCTCGACGTCCTCAAGAGCATCCACGATGATCGTCGTATCTTGTAATATGGACTGCAAAAACAAAGCATTTATCCTATATCCTAAAAGCTTTTTGAATCTTTCTAGCAATAATCAACTTAGACACATTAACTGCTTTCTGAATAAATTTTTGTCCAGGTTGTCCTCGCACTGATCTTGTTCTTATTAACTGTCCATCTACTTCGAAATATAAAAATTCAGATTTTCTCGGTCTAATTAATTTTCTATTAGGTCCATATATTCCTGTTCCATCGTTTACCCATCTAATCTTGGCGTGTTTCTTTGGTCTAATATTTAAAGTAATAGTTATTGATCCTCGTTTGTTAAGGAATATTGATATTCCTTGTCCTTTTCTTCTGACGGTTCCAATAGGTAAATCTTTAATCAACGTCTTTAATGGTGCTCCTCTTCCACTTCTTCCTGACGGTGCATAGTCGACCATTTTCTTCTTGAGATATACAACAGATCCTTTCAATGCTTTCTTAAGTTTTTTCTGCTGAATTTTATCCCATTTTTTAAAAGATTTATTGATAATCTTTACGGGATCCTTAACAAATTCCGCAACAAATAATCCTCCCTTGGCTCCCCTAAAAGGCATTATGTGTCCCTAACTTGTTCAACTTTTACTTCAAGATGATGTGTAGCATTCCTTCCACCAATTGGTTCAACATTTTCGACAGTATAATTATCACTACTTCCAATCTCAATAATATCTTGCGATTTAATATCAGTTCCAGCAGGATAAAAAAATAAATAACGTTTTCTATTTCCAGCTACGGGTCTTGCTTCATCTAAATCATCTGTTATTTCTTCCTTTCTGCACGAAACATCAGAAACTATAACTGAAGGATCTCCATAAACCGGCTCACCATAAGTATTCCTAGTAGTGAACGATCTTCTTTTTATATTACATCTATCCTTTAGTAAACTTTCAAAACTCATTAAATTGCATCTAAAAAAAGTTTATCGTCTTTAGGAAGAATAGAAAATAAATAATTAATTAATCCTTCAAGTGTTAGGTTTTCGTTTTCTTTATTTCTCTTTGATTTTGGATCCATCATATATTTATATTTTCCCATTGTCTCAGAAATAAGATCAGTCTTATAATTTTCAGCATCAATCTGAGTCATATATCGAAGAATAATTAAATTAGCAATTAATTCAAGCATACTAGGTGCTGCACGTCCAAATTTTCCAACGATCTGAATATTGCCTATACCTTCTGGAAATACTGCACCTTCTTGTTCATCCCAATCACGTTCAATTAAAGAATTTTCTGTTACATCAATTCTTTCAATCATTCCAGTTTCATCATTCCATCTTACTTCTCTATTTGTTCCCGACAAATCAAGACTTGTTTCATCTTCATCCATGCTTATAATTGTAATAGAAGTAATACTAATTATTGGCCTTATAGGAACTTGAATAAATCTTTCAGCATTTCCATCCATTGTAATAGTCTGATCTTCAGTATCTTCAGACCATTGAGTATCAGTTCTATAGTTTATTTCTTCATCTGAAGCATTAAGTAAATAATCCGTAATATCAGTTAATGCAGCAGAAGAATAATAATTCTGAAGAAATATAAGAGCTGAAGCTTTTGTGGTATAACTCATTCTCTTAATCTACTCCAAGCAAGACGCCCATTAATCATATTATTAACAATAACCTCATTACTATACGTGTCATTCATAAAATCAGGAAGATGTCCTGCTTCTAATTCTCGTATAATTTGTTTAATGCTTGATTCTATCGAAAAATTATCTTTAATATCAGGTTCAAAATTTAAATCCAAAATTTTATCACAATCTCCTACTGTATTTACTTTCTCAAAATCTTCAAAACAATTTCCTATTATGTGTGCAATTTCTACCATTGACATTATAGAAGAGAATGTATTAAATTCCACTGAAGCATCTGTCGTATTTTCAATTATTGCTTCAGCAGCATCCGATACATTGCAAATAGGGTATTTTGATAACCAATCTCCTTCTAAAAATATTTGTTTCTGTGTAATTGCCATAAATATCATTCGATTTACAAGCGTATCCCATCTCATTCGTGGAGATGGTCCAAATAATTCTCCACATCTTATATAATATTTTCCTCCATTTATAATTTTATTTCTTTTATTTATAATAAAATTACGAAATGTCTTATATGGACTATCTTCGATCATATCAATATAATGTCCCACATAATAAAAATTCTTTGCTTGTTTTAAACACAAATCAAAAAATGGATCGTCATATTCATAACCTTGATCATAATATTCTGGAACATCTATATCACTGCACCATATTATCAAATCATAATCTTTAACATCTAATACAAAACTGTATGTGGATTCTTGAAACAAGTTGTCAGGACGAATTTCATCCACTACATCTAGATTATCATACATTCCACAATCTAAAATATCGACTTTGTTTCCATTTTTTTTAAGTTTACCCGATATTGTACTGCCTAAATAGCCTAGACCCCCGACACAGAGCACATTCTTGATCGTCATACTCCCCCCTCAGATTGTCAAAATAATAAAAGGGTATACCTAATCGAAAAAGCCTTTATCTATCTTAAAATCAAAGTTCCCATGCTTCTTCATATAGGCTTTAAGCTCTTTCTGTTTTTGAAATTTCCATTCCTCATACTTTTCAAATTCCTTTCCGCCACATAAATGTCTCATTACGCATTTAGGAGTACATCCGCAATGGTATTTATTTTTTCTACAAAGATGTAAATAACTTCCATCAACTCCTCCATAAACATTATCAATGCAATAACCGCCCAAATGGTCATAAAGTTCAATTGGCATTAAAAAAAATCCACCAGCAAGACCACCTTTATCCCAAAAACCTGCTCCTCTTTCGTTTGCCAATTTAATAGTTCTTGCTTTGCTCTCTGGCATTGGGCAATTATCTTCTTCATATATTGGAGCTACCCATCCCATTTTCTTCTTCTTACTCCAATATTCAAAAACTTCAATTAATATTTTATCCCAATCTTTACAAATCACAATATCATTATCGGAACTTACTAAAAATCGAGGATTATATTTTTTCTTTGCTTCTGCAAATAAATAATTCATTGCCTTAGCTTTTCCAATATTTTTATCAAATAATTTTATTAATCCTATTTTTTTATTTTCTTTCAAAGATTCCAAATATTCTTTTGTACCATCTTTACTTCCATTATCAGCAATCAAAAGAATAGCATCTTCAGGGAAATACTTCAAAATAGAAGTAAGCCATTGTCTTGTTAGAGATAATCTAAAATAAGTTGTAGCACAGATTACGATATTCATAAACCTTCCTCTTCAGCTTTTAGCATCTGAGGATAATTCATTTTGTCTTCTATTTCTTCCTTAAATTCTTTTCTAAATGCAACCTGATTTTCAACTTTTCCAGCAATACCGTATTTTTCTCGTGTAACAGAGGTTAAATGAATTCCATTAGCCCAAGGCGTATATATTATTTTCCATCCTTTTCTCTTCGCGTTTATACAAAAAACCATATCATTCAAATCAGAATCATATTTTTCATTCATTTTAATTTCATTAAAGCACTTTGAATCAATAGTAACTACAGCAAATGTTACTGTTTCAAACTCTCTAGCAAAATTTATTGCTCTCATATTGCTCGGTCTATTAACGTAACAATGAGCAGCCCCTCTATCTTTCAACAAACATACTCCAGCATGTTGTATTGTCGCTACATTTTCCATCCAATATTTCGGTAATCTTATTTTTCTGATATCTTCATCATTGGGGTACATTAATTTTATTCCAACAACTCCGACTTTATCCCACCTATAATCGAACATTGCGATTGATTCTTCAAGCCATCTATCATTTAAAATAATATCATCATTTAATAAAACAAAATAATCATATCCATCTCCATGTTTTTCAATCATTTTGTTGTGAGTTTTTGAGAAATTAAATTCTCCATCTTCAAGCTCAAACCATAAATCTTTAACTTTAAAATATTCTAATATATTTTTATCCCAATTACCTTTAGGTTCATGATGTACTATCAAATGATCATATGGGATATGGGTATGTTTTTCCATACTTATTAATAATTGTCCAAGATAGTGAATATCTCTTGTCATAGTGATCACTAATATTTTTGGTTTTCTTTTTATCCTATGTTTTGATCCATAAAATCCTAAATTAGGAGTTTGCGTTATTTGTTTTTTCTTATCTAATTTTATGCGTTTTAAATGTGCATTCAAAGCTGAAATAGCGTTTTCTTGAGCAATATAAGCTCCTTCCCCTCCGCCAAACTGTCCACCATGGATTCGCCAATTATATAAAATCTTTGGAATATGTTTTATCTCAGAAGTTTTTTCGGCAATACGCAACATCAAATCATAATCCCAACTGCGGCCATATTTTTCAGAACATGGCATCATTTTTTTCAAAAAATCAGCTTTAAATGCTGTAAGGTGATTTAAGTATTGTCCTGTATACAAACATTCAATATTCCAATTTGGTTTACGTTCTTCAGCAAAAATCTCACCATTTTCATTCATGTGTACTTCATTTGTATATAACATCTTTAAATTATTATTTTGTTCAAAACACAATGTCACTATTTCTAAAGCGCGATCACGCAAAGTGTCATCCGCATCCAAAAAAATTATAATATCTCCTGTAGCGGCTTTCACACCATCCGTCATAGATTTTGGTATACCTTGATTTTTTTCATGCTTAATCAAACGCCATTCGCCAGCATCTTCTATAATTTTAATTGCTTTTTTACATTCTTTATCTGTAGTTCCATCATCTAAAAAAATTATTTCTTTATTCTTGTGAGTTTGTCTATCTATTGATTGAACGCATTCACTGAGATATTGTAAATTCCCATTATAATATGGAATAACTATAGATACTTTTTTGTTTGATACAAATTTAGGCTTAAGATCTGATTTACTAAAATCAGAAGCTTTCTTCTTTGGTTGTAATTTAGAAATAATACTTCGTTCCTGTTGTGAAGAAACTTTTTCAACTTTATCAGCTAAAGGTGCTTTAAATACATTTGCTATTTTTTCATTCAAATGTTGTGCGTAATTTTCAAAAGCTGCAAATTTAGTCACATATTCTCTTGCAGCTTTTATTTTTCTAAATAAAAAATCATTATCAGTAAATAATTTTTTCATTAATTTCTTGTTATGTTCTTCATTTTCTAATCGCAAATAATGTGGAAAATCTCTATAAATTTCCTTTGTTATGGGTAAATCATAACAGATCACAGGAACTGATAAATAAAAAGCTTCAGCAGGAGGAATACCAAAACCTTCCCACTTAGATGGGAAAAATAATGCCTTGCTTTCCGAAATTAATTGAAATTTTTGTTGATCATCAATGAGAATTTTTACTTCTAATTCTAAACCAATATTTTGACAAATATCTAAAAGTTTTTCTTCATTTTCTTTTTTCAACATTCCTGTTATAAAAATAATTTTAGGTTTGTCTTTAAGATCAGAAAAATATTTACCTATATCTTCAAATCCTTTATAAAGATCACTTCTTGAAACATAAACAACTTGATTTTTTCTCTTATCTGATAATATACGTTTTATTTTATCCGCAGTTACAGTATTAATCCCATTAAATAAATAATCAATTCTGTCCGATATTTCTGGAATCCATTTGCGGGCATATTTTGCAGGAAGTTTTGCATTACAAAGAAATTTATCACACTTTCTAGAAGCGTTTATATAACTAGACCAATTTTGTCCTGGCAACAATATGTCATCTCTACCACTCTTTTCTTCAATCCAATTATTTGGTTCATAACATAAAATCATACTTTTACATTTAAATATTTCTGCAAAAGTAACGGCTTTTTCTGCACCCCAAATTGGAGAACCAATAGTAAGATCAAATCCTCCCTTAAAAATTTTATTCATATCTTTTCTAATGCCATAATGTTTACATACTAAAATATTTATATTTTCTCTTCCAGGAAATTCTTCAAAACATTTATCAAAAGTAGGAAGATTATTTGTAGATAATATTACTTTGTGTCCTAAGCTGGCAAGGACATGTCCCATAAACCACGGATACCATCTTCCTCCGCTCCAATAATCGTTTCTATTTTCACTGAATACTGCAATATTCATAATAATCTCCTTATATAATAATAAAATGTCTATTATAAATCACTAAATAAAAAAGGGCGTCCGAAAACGCCCTTTTCTTTAATTGTTTCTTATTCTATTATTAAGAAGCAATCGTTGTACTAAGATTATCAATCGCCGTTAATTGAGCCTTATTATTATAGTTAAAGGAAATACGTTCACTCATTACAAATTTGCGCTGATCAGATTCAACAACATTATCAGTGGCAAGCTTAATCTTACGCCTATCACCAACTTCGGGACTAGATTTATCAAGAATTGCAATCTTATCCTCATTTGCTGAAGAAACCTGAGGAGTTTCAAAAAATCTAATCCCATAAATAGTAGTAACAAGACCATCAGCTTCACCAGCAGATCCCATACCAGAAATAAATGCAGCAAGAGCAAGGCCAGTAGTTGCAGCACTATGCCAATCCGAATTAGAACGGATATTTGATGCTTGTGAAGAAGGAAGAAGACCAATTAGTTTACTTTTATTCCGTCCGTATTTGCCAAGATTATATAGTGCCGTATTTACCATTTCTTTATCAAAAGTTCCACTCGCAGCATCAACATTATCAGAAGCACTAGCACTTGTAGCTACCGGGAAAATTCCATCGAACATTAAACGGGCATCTTGAGTGAACCAGTTAGTTTCCGTAGCAGCAGCAACAGTAGCGGCAGTTGCGGTATGTCCATCGTCACCGTTTAAAATAGCATTTTCTTCTGCTTCTGCAAGTGCATCCGCGCCATCATCAAGTACCTGTGACATTAAATCAGGCAAAGAGTCTTCAAATGCTTCTTCATCCACAGTGAAATAGACCATCAGCTTCTTGGCAGTCCACGTCACACTACCGGACGTAAAGTTAGTTTGTGTAACTTCAGTTCCGTCACCCACATGATATGCACTTCCACCAGTAGCTCTAGTAGCTTTCTTCCAAGTCCTTGATCTCTGAATAAAGCTTTTCAATAGACGCCGCATAAGACTGATTTCACGGATATAATCAACTATCTTCTTAGCCATTGGAGCAGGAAGATAATCGGTAATATTTCCGCCAGTCCCTACACTGAGCGCCTTTCTAATTAGGGACATTGTACGCATTTTTACCTCCTAACAAATTTATTCTTTCTCTTATTTGCCATTAATGATCAACATCGCAGCCGCATAAAGAGCATCTGCTAACTGCTTTTCCTCATCAGTTAGTTTCGTGTATTTTCCCGGTTCCTTATTATAGATATAGTCAAGATACTTAAGGGTATCTTCGTCCAGGTCTTCACTCAGTTTCTTCTTGGGTACATCCTTATCATCCTCATTGTCGTCATCCTCATTGTCATCAGGATCATCAGAACCAGTATATCCTTTCCGCTTATTATCGCTACCATTTTCAATTTTCTTCATCCGTTTTGAAATGCTATCGACAGTTTCTGCAAGATCCTTTGCCCACTCAGGAGCATCACTGGTGTCTTTATCCTTCTTTTTAGTTTTCTTCTTGTCTTTTTCATCATTCTCATCATCGTCGTCTTCATTATCGTTATCATCATCGTCGTCATTCTTGTTTTCTTGAGGAATAAGATCAGCTAATTTCTTAACTGAACCAGCAATTTCCTTTACACTTTCTGAAATAGGATCAATAGCTTCCTTAATCATTTCAGAAACAACTTCTTTCGTAAACGTATCTTCCTGCTCATCATCATTATCGTCTACATCCTTATCAACTTCTTTCTTATCCTTTTTCTTCGTCTTTTTCTTAGCCACTTTATCACTCCTTCCGTTGTCGTTTGTCGCTGAAGTTTTGAACTTAATGTTTTTCCACATTTTAGTCCATCCTTTCAACGGCTTACCTTCTACACTTGTAATTCTGGCTTTGGGGTTGGCAGGAAGTCCGACAACAGAGACTTCATAAAGTTCAATTCTAAGTACCTTGTACGCGATGACTCTTCCTTCTTCATCGCGTTCAATTCGTACTTTCTTGAACCGCCCTCCAATGCTCAGTGATTTCAAAACATTTTCACGTAATTTAGTTCTTATACTGCGAACATCCTTAGCCTTGGAAATCAAAATTGTTACTTTAAGTCCCTTATTAAAAATAAATTCTGTTGCAATAACTTTTCCAATTGGCCTATTCCGATTATGATTATAAAATACTGTACTTGCACCATCTTGAAGAAGATGATTTTTAGCTTCTTTCAATGCAGCATTAGTAATAACGTCGTTAACACGATCTTTATCAGAAGTAGCAGCAAATCCCTCTATAATAAATTTCTTTTTATTTATCTTCTTCTTTTTAATATTTTTTACATAAATACAGAAATCCTCTTCAAGACCATTCCGCTCAAAAGCTTTTGGACTCTTCAGGATTTCTTCGATAATATCAGCTTGAGGTATTATTGCCATTGAAAATCACCGTAGCCGGACCATAATTCATCTCATCATTTTTAATTCTATCCATCTCGTTAAAGATATTTTTCTCACTTCCATCCATTATATTAGAAACTATCGCACTTTTTATTCTAGAAAGCAAACATTCCATATAATCATCATAGTAATTTCCTTCAATTACTAATCTATAATCAATAATTTTATCTAATGTTTTATCTAATTCACATCCTTTAAATTTACTCGGCAATGTAAATCTTTTTAATTTAAAGTTCTTTCCATTATATTTTATGCTTTGTGATTTTGAAACTTCGTCAATCTTGCATTTTTCAAATTTGATTTTATCAAGTATTCCAAATAAAGCATTAAGCTTAATTTTTAAAGAATCAAAATATTTTATAAATAGATCTAATTCTTTCTGGGGTTTTTTACTTCCAGAAGGAGGTACAAGCGTACCTCCTGGATTGACTTGACCTCCTCCCGGTTGAAGCACAACAGGTCTATCACCCCAATCAACAGGAGGCTCATTGTGATTTGCCCTAACTTCATTAATATATGTAGTTCCAGCAGTAAGCCTTTGAGTTTCAATTCCCGTTTGAGTTTCGATATCAGCCAATTCAATACTTGGGAATGTAACTTTTAAATCCCGCATATTAAATCCCATATGTAAAATTTCTAAAGTATAATAATAAGCTTCCTTTTCAAGAACAGGTCTTAAACCGCCCTCTTTATAAAGATTAATTTGTTCCTTAGAATTAAGTTTTCCTGTGGTCGAATCAACTATACCCATTACAACAGGTTGCATTCCATATCCACTAAATATTTTATCACGTAATTCTTTACCATATTCTCCAAATTCCATATCACGATTTGATAAAGACATCCTTTCAAATTTGACTTGAGAATTTGTGAATGCAAGTCTATGAGATTTAGCAGCACCTTTATGTCCAGTTTTCCACTTACTTGTAAATGCTCTAAACGCTCTTTTATTTAAATCAGGAACAGAAATAATTCCTGAAGCCTCAGCACCATTAACAAAGAAATTTCCATTATAGTTTGACCGAAGAATATCGACGCCTACAGCAAAAGCTATATTATCCAAAATCTTAATTCCATACAAACTTCTACTAATTGGATTCAATACAACAAAAATTAATTCGTCAAAATCAAACCAAATAGTATTTTCATTATCGGTTTTAGAATTACTAAAAGGATGTTTTGTAAGTCTATAAGTTTTTGTAGGAGGAAGATTTCCTTTTTTATCCGCCATTACTCTAATGTCTTTACCAGATACCGAATAAATTTCTAATAATTTTCTAGAATCTTTATCAACTACTTTTTCTATTCCTCCACGTCCATATATTAATTCATCCCGTATAAGTTTTTCTCTTATTTCTTTAAAACTTTCTTTACCCTTATTAGGATTCCAAAGAAAATCTTGGACTTTTCTAATCCTTCCTTCTTGACGTTTAGAAACTTTATTAGTTTTTCTAATTGGAACAACAACAGGTTCATTTTTAACACAATCTCTTACAATTCTATTTACAGTATTTCCAACCCATTCGTTTGATTTATATAAATCGAACGCATCCTGATCCGATATTCTTTCAAAAGCAGAAGTTAAAATATCTCCAAATATAATATCTTCTATGAAGCCAGAAGCTTCTTTTGTGCGCATCTCGATATTGCTGGTTTTAATTTCAGGAATTGTTCTTTTAATCATCGTCTTCTTCATCATCCTCAAAAGCAAATGTTTTACTTCCTCCGGAATAATTTTCACAATCTGCTATAGTGCCAGCAAATCCATCCCATACGTCCTTTGACTTTTTCTTCGCGTGATCCACTTTCTTACCTTTAATATACTTTAAATGTCTTGCTTCATCACATAAAAGTTTAGAATAAGGATATTCAACTCTATTCTCTGTTAGGGCTAATTTAGCCTGCACTGGTAAAGTATCATTCCTATCCAAAGAAATCAATTCTACATCTATTCCCATATCTTCTAAAGATTGTTTCAACATGTGACTTTGGAATTGATCGAAAGAAATAGTGCCTATCTCAAATCCTTTATCTATTAGAGTTACAATAATATGCTTTAAAATACCAGTATAATAAATTTCACCATTTTTTGTAAGTCTTGAGTCTCTTTTACTTGCAGGAGAAATTGTACCAATGGCACAGATTTTTATCATTGGTTTTTCTTCGAAACGATCATCGTCATCAAGAGTTTTTAATTCCACTTTTTCTTTTTCTGCTTTTTCTTTCATTACATGTAAATCTAATTCGACTTGAATATAATCATTTACGTACCCTACTGAAAATCCTACTCTATCTTTATTTTTTGATAAATCAAAATGAATAAATATTTCTTTATCTTCTTCAGGTTTAAACCATTCACGCCATCTTCCATTTCCCATATAAGCATTTACTTTACACTTATCATAATCCCAACAACTATAAATATCGCTATCTATTCCTCTATTCTGATAAACAGGACATTGCCTACATTGTTGACAAATATTGTTTTCTACAAAATCAGGATCAGCCCAGAACGATTCTATAACACCACTTGGAACTGCTCCAAAATCACGCATAGCACGACGATAGTTTCTAGTCAACGCCCAATAATAATCTTTCTTTTCTCTATCAGGGTGAATATTCCAAGTTGCCTTTTGAATTGCGTAGCCATCAGGTCTATCTTGTAATTCATAGAATTTTTTCATTACAAAATCATCATCATAACGTGGTGTTGTTATTCCAATCATTTTATAATAATTTCCAAATCTCGTACTACAGGAACCATAAGCGGCTTCCCAACATTCTTCTGCACGAGAATCAGATTCTTCATCTTTATCATTTTCTAAGAAAAATGCCAATTCATCTCCAACCCACTGTATGGTATTATATCCAAGCCATCCAAAAGCTTGACTATTTACACTAATCGCTTCAATTCGTTTTGCAAAAAAAATACTACTGCCTGTAGGTTCAGAAAATTGTCCTTCAAACCAAGGACAATCTTCTACCATTCCTCTAAACTCTTCAAAGAAAACTTTCCTTGCCTGTTGGTCATTTCTTGCGGTATTAACAAAATAAATCTTTGATCTTCTAGATAATCCATAAAATCCTTGAGGATTCCTCATACATAAACATTTATAAATTCCATAACAATGTAGTATTGCTGCTGAATAATCCTTCCCAGAACCCTTACCTAATAAAAGAACAGCTTCGCGTATATGATCTTGAGATACTTTTTTCAATATTTTCATTATCTCAGGACGACAACCAATTCTTCCGTTCCACTTTAAATTAAGATATTCTTCGCCTTCAATAAATTCTTGAATACTTACAGGCTTTTCTTCCCATATTTCATCTTCAATTTTATCTGCTGATAATCCGAGAGCTAATTCTTCAAAAGGATTTTGAACTATGTGTTGGATTATTCTTCTACGTTTTTGTGCCATTAATCAAATTCCTGAAATTCCATATCTTCCTTTTCATTCATTATATTTACGTTTTTTCTACCAACATCGTGTATATTTCCCTTTGTCTGCATAGAAATTTCTAACAATTTTTCTTGAATTTCTTTCAATATGTCTGGATCAGGAATAGTTTGTTTTAATAAATCAACTATAGATCTTAAGAAAACTTTCAACCCATCAGGAGTCAAAATATAATTATCTTGCATTTGTATTTTATGCATTCTTTCTGCAACTCTACTTATAGTTTCTATTATCTTATACAGTCTATCTAAAGAATCACCATCAGTTAAAAAACTTTGAGAAGCGCATAAATCTCTTATCAATACAAATTTTTCTCCATAATTTGTATTTTCACTTTCTGTAATATCTTTAATATATTTGATTAATCTCTTTGGAGACTGTTTGGGTTCTCCAGAAGTAAGTTCACTCATATATTCCGATAGAGCTAATCGTAATGCGGCAAGTTCAGGTCTAAGATCTACCATTTTAGGATCATTTAAAAATTCTTCAAGAAGATTACTAAAATCTTGTTGCATTCCTCTTCCGTATAATCCTCCGGTAATAGAGGACATTCTTCTTTTCCCATGAACCATTGCATGTGTATTACCACCGCCATGCTTTTTACAAAAAAATGATCCTTTTACGGCAGGATTAGTACAGCGGATTTTTGGAAGGTTTTTTATTTTTTTACCATTTTTGCGCTGATATATTTTCTGAAAACATTTCAATCCACCACCTAAAGGAGCTTTATGTTCTAAAGGTAAAACTCCCGCAGGAATACTAAGAAGATGTCCATATTTTTTTAATAATTTTTCTAATTTTTGTTTTCTTTTTTGTTCTTTTGTTAATGCTTTTTCAAATTCCATGATCCTAATCTCCAGCTTCCTCCCTTAAGACGCTTAGGGCAAGCGCCTGTGCGCGACGCCCTAGCGTCTCGTAATGTTGGAAGAAATTCATATAATAAAAAATATTTAAAAATATTAAATATTTTTCATGATCAACTCTGTCATATTAATTATAGTATGATACCAATCACTTGCAATATTCTGAATTATTTTATGCCAACAGAAGTGACTTATTTATCAGTTATTTCTCTTCTTAATACACTTCCTTCCAATACAGATGTAAATATTCTTAGTAATAATTTTGATCCTATTAAACTTTATAAAATGCTTAACAATAAAGTTTTTGAATTTTCTTTTTTTAAAAAAGAAGAAATAGAAAAATTGGAAAAATTTTTAGATAAAGAGTCATCATTTCAAACAATACATGATTTAAATATAATAGATACGGATATAGATTTTGAAAATTGTAATTTTTCAAAATTTTGTAATGCTATTATTACAGCGTCTAATACAGACTGGATTTTAATTAGTGGATACGATGTTATGTGGAAATATAATTGGTTTAATATATTTTGTGAACAAGTAATGAAAGGATCAATGTTAATTGCTTCAGGGTTTAATTGTTTTCTTGTTCACAAGAAAGTCTTTGATATGATAGGAATGTTTAATCTTAATTTTAAACATCCTACATATGCAGTAACAGATTTTTTAATGCGCATTATTCTCTTTGGTGATATAAGAATTTCTCTTAAAATCAGCGAATATAATTTTGATTGTCAATTAGGTAAACATATTCAGCTTCTTAGAAATTTACTTCCATCACTTAAAAAGCGTTTAATTGATTATCGTAAAAAGGTTAACGTCGAAGGTATATTGTTATTACATTTTCATGAGTCAAGAAATGCTTTTAAAAAACAATGGCATTGCGATATAGAAGATGACAAAGTTGACAAAATTCTCCAACAATATCAGTACGGTTTTACAAGGGGTGAATAATGGTTCTAAAAAGAGAATCTTCTAAATCTTTATCTGCTCTTCCAAAACCTGAAGATTATCCTGAAGTTTGTCAGAAAAATCTTGATATGTTTTTCAGATTCCTTCATAAACGTCATAACATTTATATACGTCGATTTATAAAGAAAAAACCTCCTCCGTGGACTAAAGACCCAATATTAGAAAAATATAAATTTACTAATGTTTATCGTATTCTTGATCGTGGCAGTCAGTGGATGATTAAAAATATTATTGAAAACGATAAGTATCCGAGACTTCAAGATAAAGTTTGGGCTTGCATTTTTTATAGGATTAACAACAATATCGAAACCTTTGAAGCCTGTGGAATTCCTCTCAGAAAAAAATTTAATCCCGAAAAATACGAAAAACGCCTTAATTCCTACAAATCAAAAGGATTTAGAGTCTTTACAAATGCGCACATTACTTGTCAATCAAATCTTAAGCAGTCTCGTATTGCTAATTTCATTACTATCGTCACCAAACTCAAAAAGAATTGGAAGTATATCTGGAAAGAAATTAAAAAGTTTAGAAAAATTTTAGATTGGGAAGGATGCTTTAAATTTTTTCTTAAACAATATGGATTCGGAGGATTTACTTCATACGAAGTCTGTATAGATATGGTCTATGCTGGAGTATTCCCTGACAAAGTTCGTGATACTTTTGCTAATCCAGGACCAGGATGCGAATTTGGAATAGAAACAATATATCCTAATAGGGAATGTATTTCCTACACAGATGCAATGTCGGAACTTACCGATGAACAAGATGAACATTTTGAACATCTTGGCATTAAATTCAAAGGTCCACGATTGACACTTCAAGATATGGAATTTTGTCTCTGTGAGTGGGGTAAGTATTGGAAGATTAAAAAACAGGTAGGTAAAGCCAGAATGCATTTTCATCCTATTACAAAGGTTTAAAAATGAATAATATTGGAATCATAGGTTATGGCATTGTTGGAAAAGCAACAGCTCTTTTCTTTAAACATCATCGAAAAAATATTTCAATAAAATTTTATGATCCTAAAAATCCTGATACTTATAGCTTTGAAGAAGTTGTAAAAGAATCCAAATTTATTTTTGTTTGTGTTCCTACTCCTTGTGTAGATATAAATAATAATCCTAGAATAAGTGTTCATCTTGTAGAACAAATAGTAGGAGATATAGTTAAAATCAAAACCAAACATTTAAAACATATTATTATCAAATCTTCTGTTACTCCTGGTACAACTAAAGAATTAATCAGAAGTACTGGCTATTCTAATATCTATTTTTCTCCTGAATTTCTTACTGAATCTATTTGGATGTTTGACGCCATAAATCCAAAACGTCATGTTATAGGGGCAGAATATCCTTGTAAGGTCAATGAATACATAAGATCTTTAGAAAATATTAACAAAGATATTCCAATATATAGATGTGATACTGTTACTGCTGAAGCTACAAAATATTTTGCAAATTCCTTAGGAGCAATCAAAGTCATATACGCAAATGTGATGAAACAAGGATTTGATAAACTTGGTGTAGATTACGAAAAACTTGTAGAAATCGTTACTGCCGATCCTATGTATTCTGCTGAACATTTGAAAGTTTCCAATGCTAGAGGATTTGGTGGCAAATGTCTTCCTAAAGATATGCGATCAATCATAGGATTATTCAAAGATTTAGATATTGATACTTCTTTCCTTGAATCCGCTTGGGAAAACAATTTACGTCTTCGTAAAAAACGTGACTGGGAAGATATCGAGGGAGCGATTCTGTGAAACTTCTTTTCCTTCGTGGTAAAGTTCCTACTTTTAAGCCCGAAAGGCTTAAATACGATCACATATGGCAATGCGAAGACATGTGGACTATCCTTGCTGAAAGAATGTGTAAATATTTTAATGAAGTAGAACTATGGTATTGGGGAGGAGATTATAAAAAAATCAAAGTTGTTAGTCCTAGATTCGTCGAAAGATGGGTTCCTGATTTAAATAAACTGCCTGTTACCGATTTCGATGTTGTTATTGCTAGAGGTGGGTTCTCTGATTGTTTAAAGGCTCGTCAGACGATTCAAAGTGCAAAATGGGTATACTATGGTGCCGGTAATCGTTTTAAACCGTCTGACGGCAATTGGGATATTATTTTAGTCGATAGTGTCAAACAACAAAAACAAGTTCCTGGTTCTAAATTATTTATTAAACCCGCAGCAGAAAATATCTTTTATCCTCATCCTTCGTTTCGATTTGGAAAGAAAAATTACGATGTTTGTTTTATGGCAAATTCTACTGACAAAGATATAAAAAGAATCAAACTAACTTTTGAAACTTTCAAAGATTCTAGATATTCTCTTCTTCATATAGGAATGTTAAATGATAGAGATAAACAGCTTGCCAAAAAACATAATATCAAATCAGTAGGATGGCAAAGACGAGCAAATCTTTCTGCTTTTATGAGTCAATGTAAAATGGGTTTGATATGCAGCACAGAATACGATTCTTGTCCAAGAGTTTTACCAGAATTTCTTGTATGTGGTCTTCCTGTAATAGTGACCAATGACATGAATATTTGGTTTGAAAAATATATTACTCCTGAAACTGGAATATCTTGTCAACTTAATACATTAGGTATATTAAATGGCATTTATCATATCCTTAAACATTACGATCAATACAATTCTTATAATTATTACTGGAAAAATCTTTCTATCAATCATGCTGCAAAACATCTTTGGGATATAATCAAATGAGAATTGCTTTCACTGCTTTAGGCTGTGGTTATGGAAACAATGGTGGAACAAAAACTATTGTTTCCTGTGCAAATGTTTTGACAGAATTAGGACATGAAGTCTATCTTGTTGCAGACAAATACAATTACACATGGTCTAAATGTGTAGCACGTATTACAAAAGAATATTCTAAAGATTTAGATGTTATAATAGCTACTGGTATTAATTCAGTTCCTCCATTGTTGGAATTTAAAACTAAAGCTAAGAAAATTTGGTACGTAAGAGGTTGGGAAAATTGGTCTCAGTCTGATGAAAAAATATTAGAACTTTGCAAAAAAATCAGAATTATTACGAATGCAAGATGGCTTAGTAATAGAATTGGAAGATTTAATTCTTATCCACCTGTTGTTTATCCGGGTTTAGATTTGGATATATTTTATTCTCGTAATTTCGCAAGAACAGGAATAACTATCGGAGGATTGTATCACGAAAGAGGATATAAAAGATTTGATTTATTTAAAAGAACTATAAACGAAATTAGAAAAACAGAAAAAATCAGAGTCATAACATTTGGAGTGAATGATGTAAAATTTAATACTTGTTCTTATTACAGATCTCCTGATTCTGAAAAATTAAATTGGATCTATAATGAGTGTGATATTTGGATGTTTACTTCTCAGACGGAAGGCTTACATATTCCTCCAATGGAAGCTGGTCTCTGTGGTTGTGCTATTGCAGGTATGGATATTGGAGGGGTCCGGGATTATGCTATACACAAGGAAACTGCACTTTTAGCAAGAACACCCGAAAAACTTATAGAATATACAAAATATCTTATAAAAAATCATGAATTTCGCCAAAAATTAGCGAAAAATCTACAAAAAAGATTAATTTCTTATATTGGGAATAGAAAAAGTAATATGCTTAAATTTGTAGATGTAATTTCTATTCTTTAATCTTCCTACAAACACCAATTCCCCAATCTTTAAAACTGCCATCTTCATTTCTTCCAGTACAACGTTTCTTCTTTTTGTACATAGTTTCATCTATAGCGTCATAAACAAGCATAGGACCAGTATGTGCATTTGTATCATGTAAAAATACAATCCCATCTTCAGCAAGCCATTTAGTAAATCCCCAATCACCTATAACGCCATTGATTGAATGATCCCCATCAATAATAAGAAGATTTATCTGTTCTTGTCCTAAACTATTTAATTTATCTATAACCTTTTGTTTTAAATTTGAATTGCATTTCATTGTATATATATTCTTTTCAGGATTATCCAAATAAGATTTATCCATTAAATCAATTCCTAAGTAAACACAATCGTCAGATTTACCTTTAAAAACAATACTTGTAGAAGATTTTTCTGCATATCTATTGACGCCAATTTCTAAGATACATTTCATTTCAGGAGTAATACGTTTAAATAAAATTTTTCTATTCCTTACAGAAAAACTATCTTTTCTCATTTCCTTTCTTCTTACTAACCAAGAAGGAATATTCATCATTTGACAACCATTACTTCTATATGGTTCCTGAGTCGGAATATATTTTAATCCTGCAATATTAGATTTTTCTTTAGAAAAATTATCACAGTAAGAAAGCACTTCAAATTTGAATTTAAGTATTTTAAAATCTTTCGCATATTCTTTCTCTACAATTCCTTTTGTTATTCTGTCATAATATTCACTATAATGATAATGGTAATGATCTGTGACATTTAATTTCTGTAATTTTGTATTTATTCCTAATTTATAAGAAATAAAATGCCAAGCTTCCCTAAGATTTTCAAATCTTCCTATGTAATCTAATTCATTTAAATTAGGCAAAAATTCAATTTGTTGTTCCCAATGGTGATTCCTCTTTTCTGTCATTTTTTCAATAAATTCTAGGAAAGAAAGATTAGCAGGATCTTCTATTTTGAATAATTTTTTTATTTGTTTTTTGCGAGAAGACTGTGTTGTATACATTTTCCAAATAGATACGATTCTGTCCCAAGGATTTCGGACAATTGTAAATTTAAAATAATCAGAATATTTTTCAAGATTGGAATCTCGAAATACTTCAAAATCATAAGGATTATTTTTCTTTAGATCATTTACATCAATACCGAAACATCCTTTTCGTATACTTGTAGATGCTACTTTAGGAACTTCAAAATAAATTGTTTTTAAAACATGAGAAATCCATTTGAAAGTAGTAGTTTTTTTACATCCACAATTAGGGTAATCACATCTAATCATTTTTAAATCCTCACAATTTGTTTACCATCGTATTCAGCAAACATTTCATATCTTCTTTTAAATTTTTCTGACCATTCAAAAAATGCTTTTTCTTCATGATCATTATATTTAGGATCATGATCATAATACCATTCATCAAAAAGAAGAATGGTCCCTTTAACAATATAATCATTTAATCCCCATAATATTTCTTTCGCAGAACTATACAAATCAGAATCTATATGGATAAAAGCAATTTTCTGAGCGATCTTTTTATATTCAGAAATTGTATCTTTAAACCATCCTTTAAAAAACTTTACTCCTCTTATATCGGGAATTTTACCATTAGTAGAAAAAAATCCCTTTTTACATTTTCCTACAAGATTGTTTTTAGAATCTTTCCAATCTTCTGGCAATCCTTCAAAAGAATCAAAACCAAATACTCTAAAAGAATTTGGTAGATTTTCTCGAATAATTTTTATAGATCGTCCTTTATATACTCCAAATTCAAGAACGTGTTCATATCTAGGATCAATTAATTCTATGGCTTCTATTATCATTTCTTTATTAAAACTCATTCTATCACTCCAAAATATTTTCTTCGCGCTAATGGGAAATCATCGAAAAAATGGAATACAAATTTGAGTTTATCCCACAATCCAATTTTTTTAAGATGATAAGGAGCCAAAGCATGATTAGAAATTTTACCATTTTTAGATGCTTCGGGGTCTTTTAGATATTCATCCAAATGCAAAAAAAGTGTATGGAATTTATCCATATATTTTGAATTAGAAAAAAACCAATGATCGACTAATCCCTTATTTTCTTTAGTATAATGCGAATGTTTAAGATCAGATATATCTCTACCTTCTTTTATCCACTTATATAACGGTCCTTGTCCAGCACTAAAAACTCGACCAACCATGTCAAATAATTCACACCAATGTCCTGCGTAAAAATATTGTGGATCAAACTTTTCAAATACAACATCAGTTTCCCAAGTTTGATCAAATCTACTTGACATAACCATATCATATTTAAATTTAAACATTCTTTCAAACCGATATTTAAGACATACAGATTTCCAAGCACTATACCATCTACTATAGTGATTATTTTTTCTTAACTTATTACTCTTGATATAATCAGGAGTTTTAAATTGAATTTGTTTTTCAAAAATCGAATCTTTAGGTTTATATAATTCTAAAATTCTATCTTTAAATTGAATATCCCAAGTGTGAATAAATACATCAATATCATTCTTGTCTAAAATGTGTTCTTTATAATGTTTATAACAAAGTTCAAGAAGTTCATTGTCAGAAGAATGCTTACCAGCTTTCCCTTTGATATTACCGACTAATCCGAATAAACACAATGCTGTTTTCATATTTTGGATCCTAAAAATTTATATCTTGTTAATGGAAAATCACTAAACGAATGAAAAACACAACGCACTTTATCAAAAAGTCCAAGCTTTTGAAGATGATAACAAACCAATTGATGATTACAAATATTTAAAGAACTATCGGGTTTATTAGGATCTCTAGATGCTTTTGGATCTTTTAAATATTCATCCAAATTGCTATAAAGTTCAGCAAAATTATCTATATTTTCAGAATGAGAGAAAAACCAATGATCTAACATTCCTCTTCTGATAGGAAAATGTGAATGTTTAAAATTAGAAAGAGGTTCAGTTTCCAAACGTTCATAAAGATCTCCTCTTCCATCTTTAAAACAATTCAAATTTGTTTTTTTATCTCTTAACGTACACCAATTTCCTACATAAAAACAAGAAGAATCAAATTTTGAAAAAATTACATCGGTTTGCCATGCTACATCAAATCTAGAAAGCATAACCATATCATATTTAAAATCACAATAATCTTCATACTCTCTTTTTAAACCAACAGCTTCTCTATTTCCATACCATCTACTATAATGGTTTTGTTTTCTTTGTTCAGGATGTCCAACTACATAATCAGGAATATCAAAAATTTTTTGTTTTTCTACTGTAATAAGAAGAGGATCAAATAATTGTTTAATTCTATCTTCAAGATCTACATCCCAAGTATGGATAAAAACATCAATATCATCATTTTTATCTAAAACATGTTTCTTCCAATACTTAAAAGAAATATCTAAAACAGATTGTTCTGAAGAAGCATCGCCAGATTTTCCCTTGGCATTACCAATAAGACCTGATAGACAAAGTGCTATTCTCATACTTCACTTGTTACTTTGTAAAGATACGATTTTCCAAGATAAAACAAAAATTCAGAATAAGGATGTTCATGAAGCGGAGCAATATTAAGAAAAATAAGTGCAGTCAAAACAGCTACTTTATAATAATCAAATTGAGGTTTTGTTAAAATCCATTCCATAAAATAATTCTCACAATCTATTAGACTTTGTTTCCGTAGAAAATCAAAATTAATCATAGTATTCTTTTTACAAATATTAAATTTTCCATCCGCTATCAATTCATGAGAAACTATCATACCATGTAACAGCTTTGCGAAATCATAATAGATATCCCCACATCTTCCTACAATTCCTCCAAAATCTTGTCGCCAATCCATAAAATAAAAATCCATTAAATCAGTTTCTTCATTTATAACAATATTTTCAAAATGTAAATCTCCATGAAATCTGACAGCAAAACCATCAGTAATATTATCCCAGTCCAAAGTATCAAGCATACTAAATAATTTCGGCGTATATGTTCTGTTTATTCTTTCTTCAGTATCTTTATAATCATATTTTGAAAAATATTGTTCAATTCTTTGATACGTCTTATCTTTATAAAATTTTATACAAGCTTTATCAAATTCTTTTTCTTCATCGGGATTCAAACCACAAAGTTTCCAAAAACCTCCTCCTAAAACTTTAAGAAGGATTTTAAAATCCGATAATATAGAATCACTTTTTGAAAACATTCTTCCTTCAACCTTTTTATAACTATACATGTTTTCTCTTGCGTCAAGAAGCGTTGGCACATATCCTTCTAAATGCTTTGCCCGTTCTATTCTATTCTTAATAAAATCTTTATCAATATGGAATTTTATTACTTTGTCATTAACAAACCAAATAGCTTCATCCTCTTTAGGAAGAATAGTTAATTCTTTTTGCTGTCCAATTCTTGCACGTGCAGAATCTAAATCAGATAGATTACCCGTATCTTGCCACATAAAAGGATATGCATGAAGTTGACATATAGCATTTAATCCAATACATTCCCCTTCTGATAAATCACTATCTTCCATTGCTCTCCAAAATCTTTTATAACTGTTTATACCGCATAATCCTATATAAGGACGTGCGTTCGGATTTTCACCCTTTTCATGGACATAATTAACTACATTAAAATCAAGACTAACTGATCTATAATTATCATTAGCTTTTTTTAATGCATAATATCCTATCCAATCTTTTACTGGACAAGGAATCTCTTCCGTAACTATCGTATCATTAGCACAAAAAATAAATGGACATTGTAAATGTTTTTTACAGGAGAATAAAGAATAACCAACACTTGATCCTTCTCCTTCGTAAAGATCAACATCTACAAAAGTAAATTTTCTTTCAGGATAAGCAAGCTCAAGAAAGTCTTTAACTAATTGCCCTTTATATCCAAGAGCAATTACAAATTCAATATTTTCAGGAAATTTTTCAATAATATAGGAAATAATAGGTTTAAGGCCAACAGTAATAAGAGCCTTGTTGACATGCTTAGTTAGACCACCTAAGCGTCCACCTGCTCCAGCGCAAGGTATAACTACTTTATACTCTTCCATAATCATCCTCTAATCTTATAACATCGTCAAGTTCTGGAGTAGACATCTCCAGATAAATACAATCTTCTTCTACAGCTTTCATTCTATGGATATCTCCAGGATCTAATGTCAAACCATCTGCTGTATTTACTATAATAGTTTTTAGATTATTAACAGATTCGCCTATATCTACTTCTAAAGAACCAACTAAGACAAATATTGTTTCTTTCTTTCTTTCGTGATATTGAAGACTACATTTTTTTCCTATTTCCATGTAGATTCGTTTAACTACATACTTATCATTAGATTCTAGAATTTCTTCAGTTCCCCAAGGTTTATCTATTACAGTCATTCGTTTACTCCCCTAAAGCAAGAATCGTAATGTCTAATGCAATCCGTAACTTGTCCGATAATTATTTCTTTTATATCGACATATTTGTTTAACGCTGTTATAATTTTCTGATACTCGGGGGATTTATAGTGATAGTGTCCAGCAAGAATAGTTTGAAAATATAAATTTTCTTTTTCAGAAGTCCATTTTTCCCATCGTCTTCCTTGATGCACTATATATAAAAAATCTCTATATTCAATCCCATATATCTGACATTGAGCTAAAACACAATTTGTTTGAATAACTCCAAGTTGAGGAGCTATATTTAATGCATCTACATTTGAATCAATTCTTTCCTGAATATTTTCTTTACACAAATAATCAGCATTATGTTCTTTAAGTTTTATTCCTTTATTATGTAAAACATCCGATATATCTTTTACAAGATATTTTACAAAAGTTCCTACATTGTACATTTCTTTAATAAGACTTCCAGTTTGCGCTACATAAAATTCAAGATTAACAGAATCCAAAAAATAATTAATATTTTCAATAATTTTTTTAGGATTATTTTCAGGAATTCCAATATTTTCGTCTGTTCCAACTTCAAACAAAATATTTTTATTTAAATCTTTAGCAAAAGTCATAAGTTTTTTAGAACAACATAGTTTTCTTTTAAGGCTAGCATCTAAATGACACAAATCTATGTGAATAAGATCAAAGCCATTTTCAATATCATTTTCGATTGTTTTAAAAACAGATTTTAAATCATCATCTTTTCTTTTAGAAAATCCAAGACCACAATGATCTCGACAAATTTTTATATCAGCTTCAGGATAACGCTTATACATTTTATCCAAAAAAGTTGCATATTCTTTTGTTTTAAATACATAACCATGATCATAATCAACTTGATTTCTAGAAGCAATAAGCATCAATTGAACTAGTGTTTTACTGGAGTATTTACTAGAAGAATATCTGTAAACAGCTTCGATAATTTCTTCACTCATCGGTCCAAATGCTAGTTTAGATGTCAACATTTTCTAATCCTTTATTACGTTCTAAATCAATTGCTTTTGTAGTTGGAATATGTGAATTTGGTTTTCGATCATTAATTACAACACGTTCCCCACGTGGTAATCCCATAATAAGTTGATCATAAAATAATCCTGCGTTTTCTAATTGTTTTTTAGTAAATTCTCGCATACTTTCAGGTCTACCCGTTATAAGAATAATCTTATATCCTTTAAAAGCCCATTCTTTAAATTTGTCTGTAACTCCGAGTAAAAGTTTTCCGCCTTGATCATAAGTAATAGTCAAATCTCCACAATGTTTAAAAATTACACCATCAATATCACAAAAAATTGTTTTAATCTCTTTAGCGTAATCAGTCATTTTATCTCCCATCTTGGATCAATATCTACAACTTTAAATCCGTTTTCACTGTAAATGTAATTTCCTGATTTGCTCGATTCCCATATAAGATTTTCGATGGTTCCCCATCTTACAATTTTATGTTTTATACAAATGTCTCGTAAATATTTCAGATAATCACCCTTTGCTTTCCATGATAAAACTTTTTCATTTAGAATAATGTGTTCGACTTTTAATCCATATCCTTTTTTGTTTCTAAAAGAAAAAGAAAATATTTCTTTCAATTTAGGAGCTAAATTGTAACTTGATAATATCTCATAAATCTCTGCCAATTCTTCAATCTTTTTTAGAGAACATGTCTCAAGTAAATCTATATCAAAAATACATTTTCCATCTTGCTTTAAAGGATAAAGAAAAAATTTATAACCATGTTTCCCATACTGTAAGTATACGGACCATTTCCCTATGCAAAGATCATTATAAACTATATCATCTATTTTTATATTTTTTCTATCTATAACATCTAAAACAAAAGATTTCATTAAAATACTTTCTCTATCAAAAAATTTGGTCTTTGATTTCTATCCGTAGTAAATCCAAGAAATTCAACCATTTTGTGGTCAAGATTATCCTTGAGGATTTTATGCATTGTCGCAGAATCATCTTTTGCATGACCTTCAAACCAACAAAATTCTTTACAAAAATAATTGATAATTTCAAATATTTTTTTATGTTCAACATGATTCCATATAGAAAGAGCAAACACATAATGAAATTTTTCATCACCAATAAGATCCTTTAATTCTTCTAATCCTTGATTAATATCAAATGTATAATAACCTATAGCTAATCCTAACTCCAAAACATAATCTTTTGCAGTATCAATAGTTTTTGTTTTATAATCAATTCCAACAACTCTATTAGCGTTAGCTTTTTTAGAATAAACGCAAACTGTGCCTAAATTACATCCTAAATCCAAAACATTTTTATTTCCAAAATCTCTTGGTAAACGCATAATTCCATATCTATGTTCCATATCTCTAATCCCAGACATTTCTTCAATGGATTGATATTGTTTATCACGCTTACCGATGGGCCACTGTGTATTCTTAAGAATTTGCTTTTTTAGTTTTTCGTTCACGAATCCATCCTCTTAAAAGATCTCCCCAATCCGAAATAGATATATTCCTGAATGTCAATGCTGTCTTAATACTGTTTTCTCGTTTTAAAAGATCAGGTAAATCCAATTTTGATCTATGGAAAGAAACATAAAGAGCATCAATCAATTTTATAGTTTCATCTTTTATCAATTTTTCAAGTACATCATACTCCGCACCTTCAATATTCATTTTCATAGTTACATGATCATATTTTGTAATTGTATTTTTCAACCATTGACTAAAGTCAATACATCGAACTTTTATAGGATGTTCAATATCTAATTTTCCAGTAGTTTTTTCTTTTAATAAAGAAGAAGGTTTTGTTCCTAATGGAGAAAGATAAAAATCTATTTCTCCATTTTTAGTCCATACAGCGGCTTGCATATAAGTTACATTGGGAGGATACTTCTTAAATTCCGGATTGCATTCAAAAGCATATATTCTATCAAAAGGTCCAAGTTTTTCTATAAGCAATTCAAGGATATTACCATTATGTGCTCCACAATCAATTAAAACTTTAGGCATTCAAAACCTCCAAGAAAAAATCATAATACTGTTTTGCAGTTTTCTTTATGTCTACAGAATATCTATCTATCTTTATTGGAACATTTAATAATAATTCTATCAAGTCTTTTTTTAATACATCCATATTAGGCTTTGGAAGATTTTGAACATCGCAAGGTTCAAAATTATATGGAATTTCTGCTTTAGAAATTACACCATTTTCCCCAACAATTTCAGGAGTACCGCCATTATTCAAACACAAAACAGGAGTACCGGCACCTATTGCTTCTACTATTCCATTGGGACAAGAATCATGTGAACAAAGATGGATACATGCGTCACACATCTTTATAATTTCTGACATTTTTTCTTGTGTCATTCTTCCAAAATATTTAATACGTTTATTTTTTATTCTGCAATCAGGTTCTCCAGCAATCCATAAAGCAGTATTAGGAAGACTTAAAACTAATTCTATTATTTCTTTTAATCTTTTCCCTTTTCTCCAACGAGAAGAACAAAATATATTATATCCAAATTTGCTTTTCCTTGGTTTTATTTTATCATAAAAAGATATATCGCATCCATTTAATATAACAGTTTCTTTGACACTGTTCTTAAAATTAAAGTATTTTTTTAAAAATCTTTCAGAGCATTTTCTAGAAAAATTACTTTGATAAATAATCCCATCGCATTTCTCAAGATGTTTTCCTATTGATTTATTTCTTGGATCTTTTTCTTGTTCATAATACATACCATCTATTCTAGCTATAGTTTTAGGACCATAACCTTGTGGATGAGATTTAAACAGAGAAAAAACCAAATCAGCTTCTTTGATATTATCTACAAATTTAATATCAAAGTCAGTTATAGCCTGCACTAATCTATGCAGAAAAAATCCTTTTCCTGTCTTAATTTCAGACCAGCGTTTTAAAGGAGGAAAAAGAACTTTCATAGACCACGTCTTTCTTTAGCATCATCTATTGCAAATTGATTATAAATAGAACTTGGATTTATAGAAATTCCTTTAGAATGTTTCCGATAATAATATAAACAAAGATCTATAAATTCTAATTTGGTAACTTCTTCAAGTTTCAAAATAATATCTTTATCAACTGCCCTTCTATGATCTGTAAATCCTTCAGTCTTTCTGTAAACAGATTTTCTAAATGTTTTAAAATGGCTAACTCTTGTTCTTTGAGATTTATCTTGCAAAACATCCAGATAAGTCATATTTTCAGGTAATTCTCCGCATTTGCCTTCTCTGGATATTATGTCAAGATTTTCATCGCACACAAAATGTTGACTATAAATTAATCCACAGTCAAGATTCTCTTCATAAGCTTTTTTCATTATTTTCAAAGTATCAAATCTTAAAGCATCATCACTGTCTAATATCCCGATTATATCACCTGTTACATTTGCAGCCGCAATCTGTAAACTTCTTCCATAACCATAATTTGTATCACGTTTAATTAATAAAATTCTTGAATCTTTTATTTTGGATATAATATCAATAGAACCATCTGTCGATGCATCGTCAACAATTATTAATTCCCAATTCTTATAAGTTTGATTTAAAACAGACTGTATCGCTTGTTCAATAAATTCTGCACCATTATAATTTGCCATTAAAATAGAAAATTTCATAATTCTGAATAACGCAAAAGGAATATCCTTTACCCTTTACTTGATGGCTTTTTAATGGTATTATAAGTACAACAAACATAGGAGGAAAACATGGCTAATCCTACAATAATCAAAAAATATTGTGAAAAACACAATATTTCATGGAGCGAAGAACTTCACGCACAACGTTTTGTCATAGGTATGCATCCTAAACGTATTGTTCTTGATCTCGAAAAATTCGGCAAAATTTCAAACGAAGATCTTATCGAACAAATTGCATTAGAAATACTCAAATGAAATCTATTAATATAAAAGTTGGTGATAGAGTCAAAGCAAAATACAGAATAGGAGATTTTGCTCATTCTGGCGATATTTTGATAATTGATAAAATTTTCAAAAATGCTATTAGATTAAAAAATCCTAAAAAGAAAATAGATAATTTATTGATTCTCCATTGGGAGAATGATACTTCTACAGAAATTATAGAAAAGGTAATATCTAATGGCTAAAAAGATTTTTTCTTTTAGAAGAGGTTATGGATTCCTTAGTAATTTTTATATGGCGTCATTTATAATTGCTGAAAAAAAATGGCGTTCTGTTGAACATTACTATCAAGCTCATAAAACTAAAAAGAAAAAACTTCGTAAAGAAATTCGTAAGTGTGAAAATTTTATCCAAGCAAAACGTTTAGGAAAAAAACTTAAATTACGCAAAGATTGGGATGATGTTAAAGATAAAATCATGTATAAAACAGTTAAAGCAAAGTTTTTCCAAAATTCCGATTTAGCTAAAAAACTCATTGATACTGGAAATGCAAAACTTATTGAAGGAAATCGTTGGGGTGATGAATATTGGGGAAAATGTAGAGCTGATGGTAAATGGGTAGGAAAAAATAAACTAGGCAAAATTCTTATGCAAGTAAGAAAAGAATTGCAAAATAGATAAATCAATTAATTTTTAATAGGATTTGCTATTTGAACCCATGGATGTTATATTAACTATAGTAACAGTAAGGGCTTAAAAATGGATCGCTCAGATAGACAGAGGACGATCAAAAACAAGTGAGGTAGGGGTAAGTATGGTAGCTATAACGTATTTTCTGTCATTTTCGCCATTGGCGTGGAGGTCACGTGCGTTTGCATCCAGATGACAGAAAGAAGTGGGCGCAAATGGATGCACATTGTCTCCAGGGGTGTCCGGCCCTGAGCATCTTTAAAATGTAACGTGACCATCAGGGCATTTATTCTTTAAGGAGATATACAATGGAGTATCTAAATCTTCCACCTGAATATCCGCTTCCTGAAGATATTAAAAAGTTTTCGGAAAAAATGCGAAAACTCAATCGTATTGTTATTGTGGAATCTAGTGAAGATGGTGAAGAATGGTCCACAAAATGGATCTTTACAAAAGGTTATATCGGTCCTCTTCCTAAGGAATTAAGGCCATGATTGATCCAGCAAGAAAAGATCCAAATTGCACTGGCGACGCTCGTACATGTCCTGCACATAGGAAACAAGCTGACGACGCGGAAGAGAGGGCGAGGGAATTCTGGCGTCAGTGGGATGACGATGGCGAACCGGGACAGGGTGCGGTCGAGGCTGTCGTCGAGCTTATCCGCGCCGAGCGCAGTCGGCTTACCGAGGCCGACACGTCAGCCTTTGAGCGGAGCCTGCGCATCGCCGAGCTTGAGGCGTGGCAGAGCGTGGCCGTAGATTCAAACAAAGCTATCGAAAAGTACCTCCGGGAGAAATGTCCCGCACTTCCCGAGGAATACGGAATGCCGCTGGATGCCGTCAGGATAGTAGTTTCTGGGCTTGAGGCCGAGAACAAACACCTAAAGCGAGACGTTTTTACTCGCCTGCTCGACGAGGCGCAAGAGAGATATCCAATCGGATCAAAAGTTCCGAGGGAAGAAATAATAGCGTGGCTGGATACTAGGCTTGTTCATTGGAAATAGCGGAGGGGAAGATGGCTATCAAAATTTGTGAAGTCAATGGTAGAACAGACAATGGGAAAATATTTTTGGGAAAAACTTATGTCCATAGATATTAGAAAAGTTATACTAGGTTTATGTGTCGATAAACCATTGTTTGATTCACCAAATGTCCATGTTGCTATACCTTTACGGGATCCTGATATGTTTACAGTTAAATCTACAATAGCAACTGATGTAAATATTCCACAAGCCGTTTTTGAATTAGATCCTGAAGAATATTGTGTATCATTGGGAGAACTAAATGGTGTACAAAAATTCAAAAGAGTCTATAAATATCTTCCCAAAGAAGAACATGCTAAAAAACTCCATGAAAAAACTCAAGAATTTGATAGACTACATTATAGATTGAAACAAATCGAAAAATTATTAGAACTTCCTGTCGAAGAAAAGTCAAGTAATAAAAGTCTTACAGAAAGAGAACTATTAGCTCTTCAAGAACAAAAGTATAATATAGAAAATACTTTGTATGAGATGACCAAAGATCCTTATGTTTACACTGAATAGGAGATTGTTATGCAACTTAAATTCCATAGAAAATTAGATAGAAAAAAATATAAAATCCCTACGAATGTATGGTGTTCGGATAGAAAGGGTGACAAATTTTCTCTTTATAAAGTTATAGATGCATACGTTTCTATTGATAGCGAAAAAGAACATAAAGACTCTCCCCATTATCCCTTAGTAATTACCATAATTGCAGAATATATTAAAGGATTAGAATCTATTATGTATCCTGATATGTTTATTAACCAATCAGAACATATATGTTCTTTTGAAATTGGCAATATTGATCTATACCCCGATACTCCAAAGATCAGAAAACTTCTAATAGAATATCAAGAAAAAGTCCAAAGACAAAAAGAAGCATTACGTCCTTTTATTGAAAATTTAAACAAATATGGTTTATGGGAAAGGTTCAATAAGGATTAACTATGCAACGTTGCCCAGATCATCCTGATTACGACGGAGAATGTTTTCCTGATAAAAATAATTGTCTTACATGTATAAAAATTCACATAGAATATCAGATAAGTATAGGAAATACTTTTGGTTTGGTTACTTGGTATACATTACAAGAAATCACTAATATTCTTATTAGTCATATTCAATCTCTCGAAAATCAATTAAAGAACGAAGGTAGAATAAATTGAATATCCTCGCCTTCCTTCAAAACATGTGGGTCTATAATCCTGAGCGCGTCCAAGAAGCTCTTGATCGTTCCGAAAAAAGAGGACATAAGGTTGAATTTCAAAAAAGACTCCTAGCCCAATCCTTCACAGGCAAACGTCTTATTAAATATTTGGGCGAAGATCTTTTTCGTCAAATCCATTGGGAAAACATTTCTCCCAAAATAGGTTCCAAATCATCGTCACATTTTCCTGCTGATTATAAACATATTAAGAAAATTATCAATAAATTCAAACCACAAGTTATTATCCTTTTTGGCAATTTAGCTATACAGACTTTTGATCGTTTCCCCAATTTTGATTCTTTAGATTTTCCAGACGATCTTTGTATTTTCCAACTGACGCATCCCGCCGCTCGATCTTCTGATATCCCCAATGAACTTCAAACTCTGAAAAAACAACTTGAAAATATTTTAGACGCTACATAATAACTAACTCTTTTGTCAATTCTATTAAAAACCTTTTCGCCTGTAGGTAGTTGTGCTATATTTTTTGAGCGATCTGATTTCCAGATTCCAGTCATATGAGGCAGATTGAGTTCAATATACGGGAAATAGTTTGATATTAATATTTTGAGGTTTCCAGGACATTCGAGATTTCTAAATTTTTGATATTAACTGTTTTAAAGTTCAAAAATTCTCGAGGTTTCTAAAAGGGGAACACTCATACAAAATAAAAAAAAATTTTGTTTATTATGTGGGGGGGGTTTTAATATTATTATTTTTAATATGGTATTACTAAAATGTTTGTGCAGCAAAAAAGTTATTAATACTTTTCGTTTTTCGTTTTCGTTTTCGTTTTTCGTTTTCGTTTTCGTTTTTCGTTTTCGTTTTTTAATATCGACAAAAAAAAACGGGCGCCCGTAGGCGCCCGTTGTTAATGGTTTTCGTTTCGGTCATTTACTTTTTCGTTTCGGTAACGGGCTTGCCGTCGTTTACAATCGCCCTCGCCCACGGCATAGCCGCTTGCAAATCGGCGTCGCGGCACGTACCCGATTTTAACGACCAGCGAGCGTATGCGCGCATTTCGCTTTCGCGGTTTTTAATGTCGTAGGCGAAATTAGCCGAGCGCGCCATTATCGTCGAAACGTTGCCGAGTATAACCGCTAGCTCGCTGGCGTTCGGCTTGCGTTTGTGCCTTTCGGCAAAGGCCGCAACAATCGCCAGGGCACGCGCGCGCTTGCTTGCGGGCAAAGTATGCGTTGTGCCGCCGAGGGCAATACCAACGGCCCGTACAAATTCGTATTTGGCCTTTGGCTTTTCGGTTTTCGTTTCGGTCGTTTCGGTCGTTTCGGTCGTTTTTGCTTTTGCCATTGTAAAGCCCCTTGTAAAAATATTAAAAACGAAACACATTAATAACGTTAGCTTTGTCGAGCACCTACCTTTCGTTTAAAATAAGGTAACGGCATTAAATACCTGTTAACTGCACAAAGCTTTCGCGGCGTAGCCAACGGTTTGCTAGCTTGTTTGTACAGCACCAACGATAGCCATTATGTATCGACAGCTCGCCGTCGCTGGCGAGCATTTGCCATACAGCACGCCAGCCGTAGGCCGTACCTTTTGCACGGTGGTATCGAAATTTACCCATTGCATTGCCCCTTGTTGTTTACGTTTACGAAATTGCAAACGTATTAAAAACGGTTTACTACCCGTGCTAAACTACAAGGGGTTTGTGTACCTTGTGCGCCGCACCGTTAAATTGCCAAAAAGCATTAATAACCTACAAGCGCATTATCGCACATTGGCAAAAGTTTGTAAAGCGAAAAACATTAAAAACTAAAGTTTTTTTTAATGCTTTTCGTGCTTAGGTTTTTAATGCTTTTGTTAAACATTTATCGAAGTAAATTTTTGGCGTTTTCGAGTATACGTTTTTAATACTTTTGTATACAAAACGTATACTCGACCGAATTTTTCGATACCGTTATGGTATAGGCCAGAAAAGAAGGATTAGAATCATCTCAGGGCTATGACTATGACATGATTCAAACCATAACTGGTATGAAAAGATTCACAGGAATGTCTTCATCTTCAGAAAGTTTTGGGGAAATTTTCTTTTTTAGAAAAGAATCTTTTCCAAAAATTCTTAAAAAAAGAAGGAAGAAGTCATCCGTATGACCTCAACTCCTTCTTTCCAAGGGGTCTTATGAAGTTTTGCCTCTTAACCGCTGACAGGTTGAACAGAATTTCTGTCCTTCCTCCTTCACGATGAACAACGAAGAACATCTTTTATCTTCGCATATTACCGTAACGGGTTTCTTCCCTCCCTTTACCGTTTTGTTCTTGCAACGATGTGATTCTAGCCAAGACTTCCTTCTCTTCGGCTTCTTTGTAATTCCTCTTAGCATGGTTTCTCCTAAAACATAATGTGATAACATTCGTCACAGAACTCATGTAGTTCTTCAAGACCTTTAGCTTTTACCAACGGTAAAATCTCCTCGTCGAGATTTCCCGTTGCGAAGCTTTCCCGTTCGCTTCGAGTAAGCTTCTGTGCCAAACTTTCCATGTGTTGTAAATCGAAACCTTCCGCCACATTAAAAGCTGTAGGATAGTTTAGCCCCTGATCGAGAAATATTTCCTGAAACATACTTCTTAATGCTGGGAACATACCCAATTCCGTTAAAATCATAACAACCTCCTTGTTCTAGTGCCCCTTTGCTAATATATAGTATATATCATTTTCGTTCATTTTGCAAGTAGTTTTTAATGTTTTTAATTTCATACTTTGAAAAAATTCATTTCTCATTTTAATACTTTTTGAATCTATTCTGTTTTTAATAGAAAAGAAAAGAATCCTTTCATATTAAATTGAAAAGAAATGACTCTTTTCTATGGAGAATTGACTCTGATCTGTGTGAAAATACTCTAAACTCTAATCATTCATGAGGTTCGTCCCATTGTAATGAAAACTTAGCTCTTTTCAAACGATCATGTCAGAGTTTTTAATGTGAATTGATTCCTTTCATTTCAGTTCTGTAAAAGAAACAGTATGAATGTGTTCTTGTTTTTAATATTCTTAATATGATTGGATTCATTTCAGTTCTTTCATTTCTTTTTTATTTTTAATATGAAAGGAAAGGAATTGTGGTGAAAAATTTTTTGTCAAAAATCCCTCGAAGCCATGAACACTTTTTTCTAAAATGAACTCAAAATGAACACTTTCCCGAGAAAATCGAAGGGTTTTTAATAGAATTATTAGAGGTTTTTAATAGAATTACTTCTTCGTTTTTAATAGATATCCTTTTAGAAAAGCCCTACACTCAGCTATCGTAGAAAAAAACTGTACTACTTTCCCGTCTCTACTTATTTCAAATTCATGCGTATTATGCCATACCTTTATCCTTGCTCTTTCAGCCTCTACTTCTTCGAGAAGTTTGTTAAAATTGCTTAATACCTCTACCTCTGTTTTATTATGGGGCATATCTTCCTCCAATAAAGAGTTTCGCTTTATTTAGCGTCTTGGGCTAGTCCTTAATCCTTTTCCTGTTCTTTTTCCAGATTTCTTTGAAAATATCCTTTATATCCCTAAGTGTGGATGCACGTGGTGAATCCATAGATGTTTTGCTATTTGTTCCATAATACTACCCTTTCTTTGGCTTTTCTTCCTTTTGTTGACGTACTCCTAACGTTAAAACATCTTCGATATATGTACAGTCTTTATCAGTGCAGGTTACGTACAGGAAATAATCACGAAGTATCTTTGTGGGTTTTCCACATTTAGGACACTTTGGCAGAATATTAACATCCATTGTTTTACCCTTTCAAAAACCAGCCACGTCCACGACAAGCCCAACATTCTGTAGTGCCTTTGGGCCAAATGTCCTTAGACTTCTTACCTGTCCCTTTGCAGTTTGGACAATCTTTACTGTTTTTGGGCTTCTTGTTCTTCTTGCTTTTCATCCTGTCTCCTGTCCTCCTCAATCGCATACATAATTCGTTCTTTTATAACGTCCTCTTCATAAATTTTTCGTGAAACGCAAAAGCCATCCACAAGTTCTGCTATTGTTTGAGCTAAAGCGGTTGTCATCTCTGTTCGAGTAGGTTCATCATCAAGAACGCTTTGGCCGTGCTTATCACCATGGAAAATTATAGTTACCTTTTCATCGAAGGGAATAATCCCTACAGACATATCGCCTTTGATACCTGCGACAAATTCAATAATCTTAGTCATTCTTATTTTCCTTTCTTTTTGCGCCTTTTTCCAGGCACATCAAATCGTTTGATCTCTGCCCTAAGATGGGCTAGTTTTTCTTTTGGCGGAATGGTATGATGATCCTTGTGTAGCCACATTATCCACATCCTTTTGATGTGGGTTAGGTTAACAAGCCATTCCCATGAGGTTACGAGCATTGTTTTTCCCAATATTTGTCTGCGTTTGCCATAGCAGCATGAATATTTAGATATGCTACAGGATTGTCGGTATGAATATGCCAAGTTATGCTCATGAATCGTCCATGGTACGCTTGTTCTTCGATCCACTTAGCAACATCATAGCCAGTACCTTTACTATTTCCTAGGTGATGATCAAAGCTAATATGTTTTACTGTTCCGCTTCGAAGAAGTTTAATAGCTTCAGCGGCAGTTTTAACATGAATATTGTAACCTTCTGGCATTGCCCGTTCATCATCGAGCCAAACCAGAAGTTTTTTGTCGTTTGTCATTGCTGTCCTATTTTCGCTTCCAATATTTCAATGAGAATCTGCTCGACAAAGTTATCCGCTTCATCTTGTGTTTCGCAAGGTTTGCCCATCATTTGTGAATGTTCGATATCAACCCAATCTGATCCTATTCGCGGGCCGTTTTCTGCATCACCATCGTCAAAGTATTCCAGTCTCGAAAGCGTATTTTCAATGACAGGAAACTCCTCGATTTCCCAAATCTGCCGCAACATATATTCATTAGTGCGGCCGTTTTCCCTTTTTGTTACACGCCATTCTACGCCTTCAAGCTTCAACTTTCTACTAGTAACAACTTCTTCTTCATTGATTTCAATCATTTCTTGTCTCCTTTGTTTTCAACCCCTTTGCTACTGTATATAGTATAAGTTCATTGTATTCATTTTGCAACTCTTTTTTAATACCATTGGAAAAAAAGCGTGGAACAGTGCCGTCACCATCCCACGCTTCCCCCCGCATCCCCGTAGCACTAGGGATTTTAGGAACTCTTGCTTACCACAGCTTCCGCGAATCCCATCACCGTTTCGACCTTCTTGTTGTTGTAGGTCTTCGCGTTGTCAAGTCCCCACTTCGCGTAGGCGTTAGCCTCACGATCCTGGCCGGACAGTCCTTCCTTCGGGCTATCGCACTTGAACGTGATACCCGCCATCGTCAAGAGCGTAGCCAGTTCCGACCTCTTGATGTCGCGCTTCTTCAGCTTCCCGAAAGCAACCACCAGAGCAATCGTGGTTGCCCGCTTCCAGCCTCGCGCACCATGAATGGGATTCTTGACGGCTGTCTTGCCCATTCTTACCTCTTCGGGGTTCTGGTGCTCGTAACGAGGTTTCTTCTCTTTCTTAGCCATTCTTGTCTCCTTTCCAAAGGTTGTGGCGTTCCTACGCCTGTTTATTTAATACTATTGTAACGTAAGGAAAATCTTTTTGCAACTCCTTTTTTGTTTTAACCCAAATTACTTTGAACTTTCGTATTCTTCTTTGATTTGTTTGCATTTGTTGACGTCTTCGCCATATTCACTCATTGAAAGATCTACTGGTATCTTCGCAAGATGACAAAGTTGGTAAAGGATCAGTCTTACTGGAGCCGATCTATTAGACTCATCTGTATCACCTTCCCAAGCGTCATAAGCCTTGGCAAGAGCCTTTGAAACTCCCCTGCCATTACAAGCGCCTTCATTAATTTGAAGAGCATCACACGCCGCTTTATATTGTTCTTTTGTAACCATGATTTCGCTCCCTATTAAAAACTTTAAAGTATGACATAAACTAAATACTATCCCATTTATAAGGGACTGTTCTACTATCAATACTTTTTGAGCCTTATGGCTTATTAAATCCTGTTCCTGCTCCTCCTGCTCCATAAACAAATAATCCTGCTAACATGAGTCCGAGACACCATTCAAGTCCTGAGAAAAATCCTCCTCCGTTACACCAAATGATAATTGGAAGGATTAAAGAAAACAACATCATGAAAGCACCTATCCAAGAAATACCTACATAATCTCTGTGACGTTTTTGTCTTGCCATTTGTTCTTCTTCATATTCGTTCATGGATAAACCTCCCTCACAATATTACCTCTTGTGGAAAGTGTTTTGTATTTTCCACCAATCTGTCCATTTGCATGATCGGTATCAACAAGTTCAAACATAGCAAGAAGTGCGCTATCCTTGTCAGGCATAATAGCACGTTGTTTCCATTCATCGTCGTCCGGAAACTTAGACCATACGTCATGATCGGTATCAGCCATCGTCTTTATCCCCTCTTCGTTTTTCGATCACTTCTTTTGCTGCATTTAAAACAATTGGAACTTGGTCTCTTAACAATTTTATTGCTTTGATTGTGTGTCCAGTTTCGATTTGTTTATCAATAGGAACCCAATTTATTTTGACTCCGTTTATTTTGATAGGTCCAATGTAATTGTTTACGTGTTTTTCGATACGTTCTGTGAAATCGTGCATTTGTCCTAAAAATATTAGGACTTCACGTGCCGAGAAATCTTCTTCACTACCCTCTATTCTCATTTCTTCAAGAGCGCGTATATCCATATAAGTAAGGTTATTGATTGCAGCGTTAAAATCTGCACATACTTCAACAAAAATATCCAATGGGTTTTTCTTTTCTTCAGCCATAACAATACTCCTTTCTATATTCCTCTTCGTAAATTTCGTAATCCGGATTCCTACAAAAATCTTCTTCTCTATCGTATAATTCATCGAAAAACACATCTATGAGGCTTGGATATGATTCGACAAACTCAATTACTTTTCCGACAAATCGAAGATCTTCCCACACTGATCCTGGTTTCTTACCGGCAGTTACAACTTCTGTGACTGTAACTTCTCGTCCCCATCCATTTTTATAGATGGCGTAGCCATGAAGTTCAGCAGCTTCAGAAGAATAATAAGCATCAAGGATTTGCATGTCAGTTCCTAATCAAATTGTCCACTAAAAATTCCGCTATAGACACAAAAATCTCGTCTACGCCTAATTTCTTCACATTTCTTCGCTCTTTGATGTGCATCTGAACCCTTACGATCTTCGGGTCTTGATCGTAGGCTTCCAGGCTTAGGCTTCTTCCATTTATTTCTTCGTTTGTTGCTCATAATTATTCCTTTGACCTTGACCCTGACCTTGACCCTGACCCTGACCTTGACCCTGACCTTGACCTTGACCCTGACCTTGACCCTGACCTTGACCCTGACCATGACCCTGACCTTGACCCTGACCATGACCCTGACCTTGACCTTGACCATGACCATGACCATGACCTTGACCTTGACCTTGACCATGACCTTGACCATGACCTTGACCAATCAAAACTTGTTCTTAATAGAGCTTGATTCATATTATTTCACCTTTTGCGGCAGATCATGGTTCCAGGGAGTCAGGTCGATGATCGAGCCGACAGGAATGCGGACCCAATCCACGAATGGCTCAACCTCATCCGGCGTACCGTTCGCCAGACATTCGTGAAATCGTCCGTCGTAAGCGATCCACGCGGCTTCTTCCAGTTCAAGCCACGCGGGATTGCACGCGGTCACCCGCCCGGTGTAGTGGTGCGTAACCGTGCGGATAAAAACCTTCCGCCCCACGTCAACGATTGGGATTCCCGGCTCACCAGCCCCGAACATTGCTTGCAGCCGCTTCACTTCTCTGATAGTCAGATCGTCAACGTCCATCTTCAATCCCTCCTTTGGTTTTCCCAGTTCCATTACAAACTTCACACGGTATGCATCTACTCGGAAGATAATTTCCCATCATATCGTTATCATCAGCAAAAACCCATCCTTTGCCTTCACATTCAAAACAAGAATCTTTATTTATCAATTTTCTTTTGTTTTGCACTTCTTCCTGCACTTCCTTTCGGCCTGATTGCTCGGAAATCCTTTACCAGCACGATAACCTTTCCATTTGTCACCAATTACAGCAAGTGACTGACGACAAGATACTTCTTCTTCACAACTAATGCAAGTGTGCATTCTTATGGGAGTTTTGTTTTTTCCTTTCGCCATTATAGATCTCCTATTAATTTAATTTTTCCTGTTAAACGATACAATTCCTCAGGATAATGAAAAAATTGCCTATGGCTATCACAACGTGTGAGTGTTCTTTTATTTGCGTTTATCACACGAAAAGGGCCACATCCATCATATTCTTTCCCTTCGTGTGTGGCATAAAGATAAACAATCATACCGTCATTTACATTTTTCCATAGTATAGGTTCAAGTTCTTCTCCAATTAATGTAGCTATCGTTTTCTTTCCCATTAGTTTTCCTCGATCCTTTGGAAAACCTCCACGAGTTCCGCAATGACATCTTCCATGTGCATATGTGTATAGATAATACCTCCGTAGATTGTTACTTCAAATGCTTTGCTTTTTTCACGGTGTCCGTCACTGGGAACTTCCTTTAGCAGAATCTCCACTTCTTGTGACAAAAAGCATGAGCCATACCTTTTGTCACGTGTATAGACCAGTTCTGTCTCTGTTTCTTCTGCCATAACATTGTCTCCTTTAGACCTACTGGTCATCTTTAAGAAACTTCACAGTATTCTGTAGCAAGTCGAAGAACTTCATCATAACTGCCTGAACTAAGTGCTTTCGCTTGAAATTCCCGCGCCTGCTCAGGCATCTTAGCTTTACGTAATGCCTTACATACGCGTCCAATTACATTGAACACATTGCCATCTTCACCAACAAGGCTAACTGAAGGTTTTTCCATTACTTACCTTCCTTTCTTTTTGGCAAAATACTCAACATATTCTTCAATATCCCACAAATTGCTATCTACATCAGTTAACTGAGAAATAACGTTTTTAAGTTCTTCTTCGGTTGCATCACGTTGTGCTAATTCATTTTTAATCTCAACTACACCAGCTACAATTGAATCAAGTTTTTTGTTAATCGTATCATACATTACTTGCATCCTTTAACTCCTTTGCTTACCTTACTATATAGGGTATAGCATAAGGATTTTCACTTTGCAAGGGGTTTTTAATATTGTTTGAATTTATAGGTTGAAGTACTCTTGTCTTATAGTTTGTATAGTTTCCGTAAAACTTTTATTTCCTTTGACTGTAGTAAGTTTTCTAAGAAGAGCCAATACAGAACCGTGTGGTATAGACCATTCAGTTCTCCAGTTTTCTATTACCTTACAAACTTCCCTAACTGTTTGTTTGGAAATCATATTAATACTCCTCAGGTGTTATCATTATTGTGGAACTTCTATCGTCTTCTGTAATGACCCATACTTCTTTTTCATTTACCTTGTAAGAACTAAGAATTCGTCCTCCATGTTTTACAGCACTGTCATTGATTTTTTTGTCATGATTATCTACATCACCCCAATCTCCCTTAGAATGTCTTTTAAGAAGTTCTACAAACTTAGTACCTTCTACATTATATAAATCAAAAATTTCTATAACTCCTTCAGAAACATACAATGTCCCAAGTTTGAACAATTGTTTGTCGCCAAAGAATTTACTATGACTGGATGCTTTTGTGAAAGCGATCATAATTATTCCCTTAAGTTTTTCCCAAGTAATTTTAATCTGCTGGCAAATACTGTCCCCCAAGGAGTAGTATCTAGATTCCTACTAAACACACTTCTATGTATTCTCCAAAGACTTTTTTCCTCACTTGGAAGATACAAACATTCAAATATTTGTACAATTCTTTTTCCTACACCATGATGACGTATACATACTCTTGCAAATACTTCTGCTCTTGGTAAATCTACAAAAACAGCAAGAGGTCCACAACTTTTTTTAGGAGCAACTATTTTTCCCATTGGTGAATAACGTACTTCTGCTCCTTGATGGTAAAAAATAGACCACAAACCTGAAGGCAAAGCCTTCACAATCTTATATCCTACTTCCCAATCGAGTTTGAAGTTATGTGTCATACAACCTCCAAAATATTACGACCTACTCGGTATACCATTTAACCCGTTTGAAACGTCTGACGGGCCTTAAAACGATCCTATTTATGCTCTTTATCGGCTATGTAGCCGTTAATTGCCAAGGTTAAAGTCTTATCTGGTTCTTCAGGTTTACTCTCTTTTATATCATCTTCAATCTTGTTAAGATTTTCTTGATGAAACTTTGCATCATTCTCTGATAATCCTTTCATCGTAGGTTTTGTAGAGCCTACTTTGAAAATAGCCCATGAATTATCTGTAGTTCCACATTTTTGGATTACAAAATACATTTGTTATTCCTTAGATAAATGGTAGTGCTGCTTTGTTCAATTCTTTTTTGATAGACTTAGTAAAATCTACACTAGCTTCATTTCTAAGATCGTAATTATTTCCTACTTCAGAAAGATGAGTTAACCATTTAATACAAAGTCTTGTGAAAGTTTGTTGTAAAGTCCTATGAGAACAACTCATTCGTTCTACAAATTTTTCAATATCTTCGGTGAAATTATACGTATTTAAAGAATTTTCTACGACACTTGCAAGTTCATCACCAGATACTTTATCCATGATTTACCTCCCTATTCTTCTGCTATCATTTTTAATAGAACTGGATTACCTTGCATTGCAGAATATACATCTTCTAAAGCTTCAAGTTGTCCGCTGGTTTTCAATACAATACGTTTAGCTTCATCTGTATCATGAGTCTGCATACGTTCCTTATATTTTCGCAATCGTCTAATTGCAGCGTATACTAGAACCTCAAGCTGTCTTTTAGTCATCGTATTAGCCATCATCATCTCCTAATAACCATATTCCCTATACTTAAAAACTTCTTTGGCAATTTTGATCTGATCTTCGTAAGACATTTTATCTAATTCCTTAGCAGCTTCTTTGTCACCGCCTAATGTTTCAGGACGACTTGCGTCAAGAACTATTTCGATAACTTCATCTTGTGACATTATACCGTTATCTGTCGACTGTAAACAATCACAAGCAATTATTTGCCAAATAGTTTCCAATACTCTTTTCATTCTTTCATCCATAGGAAGTTTATGTAGTCGTTCTTCCCTCATAGCCTGAGTTTTTGTTCTTTTAACCATTAATCAGCTCTCCAAATTTCCGTACCATAAGGGAGACGTTTGCATTCCCAAACTTCACGTAGATGTGCTCGTACTTTTCTTTCAGAACTAAATTTTTTAGTAGTAGGACCATAAGCGTAAAAATTTCCACGAAAACGATACCACCATCTACTGAATTTAACCATTTTTTTTTCCTTTTTAAAATTAGACATAATTAATCCTTTAAAAATTCTGGGTTAGTAATACACCAATGATTTTTGTTACATTTGTGAATAAAATCTTTTCTCCAATTTTTAACAAGAGAAGAAACTGTTTCGGAGGTCCTTCGATGGAACTTACATTCCCGCAAATGCACTTTAGGGTAGTGGTACCATCCTCAGATTGAAAACTCCAAACGATAGGACGATATCCTGGAAAAACTCCCATCCACATTCTTTCACCACAAGCGGTACAAACAAGCTTATTCCCTTCTCTCTGAATCGGATACGGTTGTATTTCTGCCTCTTTAGTTATTTGAGTAAACGGATCTTCCGGCCGCTTCACTTCATCATCTTTCATTTTTTCATCTCCCTTATCGGCCTAAGAACATCGCCGTTGATAAAGTCCCAACCTGTGGAACCTATTTTATTCAAAACACGATCAAGATACATACCTAACATGATATAAACACCTTGTGCTTCTTCTTCTACTTTTTTCTTTACCCACTCAAAAGCGGGTTCCCAATCCTCGTCTTCGTTGATAAAATCCATAGTAATCATTCCTTGACCCCAACTAAGATCTTTTGGCTTCCCATACCATGCAAGACACTGAAAGACCGTAGCATGTATTCCGTATGACGATAATATTTCATATAGTGCTAGTTCATTTAAACCAGTAATCTCTGGCCCTTCAGAATCAAAACCCATTAATCTTAATGCTTTTTCAAATTCTTCTTTTGGTATTTGAAAAGGATTTTTTACAACATTAACTTGTCCATACCATGCTAATTCACCAGCAGCAGAATCAAGATTATCTACTTTAATTTGGACTCTAAACTTCATTTCGCCCGTATCTTCTTCGGGTCCAAATGCAGAGTAGTCGTCTCCATCTATAATATTTTCCCATTCAATCATAACAATCTCCTATCTTATAAATACCATTCTTTTTTTCGCCCTAGTGTAGCAGACATACTCAAGGTTTTTTTCTTGCTGCATTTGATTCTCGCCCTTAGCTTTTGGAAACGGTAACAATCCGGGCTCAAGAATAAATGTAGTATCAGCTTCCAATCCTTTTGCTCTGTGGATTGAGCTCAAAATAATGCCAGTTACATCATCGCTAAAGATTGATTCGATACGGCTTTTGATCTCCGCAATACTATTCATACCTTCTGTTAAAGCAATAAGCGTATCACATTTATCTTCAAGAGTCTGAAGCTGGTTTTCTTTCTTTGCTAATGCTAATTTTCTCATTTCCTTTGCTCGGTATTCCTGGATACGCACAATCAATTCTTCAACTGTTGTTCCGCCAAGTTTTTCTATTAAATTTATTAATCCTTTACCGATATCTCTTCCACGAATTACGACCTTCTTATCCATTTTGATCAATCTATAAGCCAGCGGAATCAATGGTGCGTTGATTCTACACATAACCATATTTCCATATTCCATTTCTTGAGTAGTTTGCATTGATGGTAAACTTTCTACAACACCGTCTTCCTGTTCATCCCACGCTTCAATATGCGGAACAATCCTCTTCGCATATTCAACTATCGTTTTTCCACAACGATAGCAAATACTAAGAGGTAGACATTTGGCTTTTAACTTCTTTATGAGTTTTGGTACAGCTTGGAAGTCAGCCCCTCTAAAGCCGTAGATGGACTGATGACGATCCCCTACGCAAACAATTCTCGTTCCTCGTTTGCGCATTTTCATGATAAATTCCATTTGGCAAGCATTTAAGTCTTGCGCTTCATCGACAAATATCCATTTGAATTTTTCAACAGGAATTTTTTCAATCACTGGCAACCAAATCATATCATCGAAGTCAATGACAGACTTGTATTCTCTGCATTTTGTTAATACTTCTTCGATTAGCGGAAAAGCTATATTGAATCCGCCGTTAGTCTCAATACTATAACGCTCACACAACTTTTCCATTGTTTTTCTTTTAGAAGGATTTTTCAGTGTAGCTTTGACTAATGGAATCAATCTTTGAAGAATATCAAATACAACTTTTCTCGTCTGCAACTTATCAAATTGTATGGGTTCAAGTACTTCGTTAATGATATTGATTAACTTTTTACTATCTACCATAGGTTTTTCGTCGAATGATTTATTTATGGCGTTAAAGCCTAGGGAATGTATTGTTGACGCTCTCACTCCCGCAGGGACACGTGATTGTAGCTCATTGGCTATGTGCCTATTAAAAGCACAGAAGATCGTCTGTCGTTGATCCTTCTTCGATAGGTAATCTAAGGACATTTCGATAGTGCTGGTCTTCCCCGAACCAGCAACAGCTTCTACAAAAGCATGACCTTTACTTTCCTTAATCCAATCAAAAATAGCTTCCTGGTATTTAGAAGGTATGATCTTTTTTCTTTCGGCTCTATCTTCATCTCTGTAGAGACGAAAACCCTTGCATCCCTTATCAAAATAATTGGGACATCCCCAGAAGAATGAATTATCACTCTTCCGAATACGTTTTTTCATAGGTGCTTCGCATTGAGGACAATTCGGGATGGGCATAACAATTTCCTTTTAGCCTACTGGCCTTATACACTGTTTATAACAGCATGAACTTCCTATTGCAACTCCTTTTTAATGTTTATTGAATCCTATTTTAATTTTCTCCTTTTGGTTTTACTATAATTTCCTTCTTTAATGTGTTCGCAAGGAGTAGCTCTCCATCCATCCTGTTTAGAACCACACCAATAAGCCCAATGTCCAAAAGAATCTCGTGAATCCATAAATGGTTCACAGATTATGTTTTCAATTTGTGTTCTCCTGCAAGTTCTTTTGGACATTGCTTGTCTCCAGTCTTTTTAAACGGGCCTTTTTGTTTTTCGTTCTACATTTTAAACAAGTAAATACAGATAAATGAAGAATAGTTATTTCTTCTTCCAAGTTAAGTTCTTTACCACATCGAGGACAAAATCCATTATCGCGTCTTTCTTGATGAAGTTTACGCATATTTTCTTTAATCTTCAACATACAATCATTACAATGCCATGTATATTTCGTGATAGGTTTTCCACAAGGACATATTTTTTTGTCTCTTTGTCTGATGTGATAATCACGTTTTCGTTTCCTGCATTTTGCACAAGTTTTCATTCCTTTTGAAGGAGGACGTTTCCTACAATCAGAACAAAGTATTTTTATTCCTTGCATTTTCTCTTAAACTCCTTGTATCCTTTTTCCTGTTGTTTACATTCTTCAATGTGACGGCATCTTCGTCTATACGTAAAGCCTAAACAGTTACAGGTCCAATTATTATTACCGTTATTGACAATCTTATAATATTTGTCCCCCTTACTGCTTTTGACTTTGTAGACTTTAACGTTTGTTCGAGATTTAATTGTGATTGGCTGATTTTCAAATAGTTTTTCATAAATCTTTCGCGCAACTTCAAGTGTGAAAAATTTTGTGACACGAAACCAATGTCCATTCAAAACAATGATACTTATGTTGTTTGGAAAATTTGCTTGTGCTGGAGGTATACAGTTCATGATTATGTTCTAAGCATTGTTAATTTCTTCTTGTGACCATTTACCAATTCTTTTACCATTATCCCTTTCAAGACACATAAAGAAACATGGTCCCGAAGACCAAGGTTCAGCCTGCACAATTTCTTTTACAGTTGATCCGTCTTTTAAAAGATATATGTGAAGAGGATATTCCTGTTGAAACATTCCCGTGTATGAACTATACGACAATTTTTCAAATGTTTTATCAGTCATTTCACCACAATGCGGACATGGATGCGTTCCAACTTTCTTAGCGTATTCTTCAAGAAACACATCGGCTTCAGCGGTAAAGCCCATGTGTTGATTCATACGCATTGTTAAGCCCTCCGTTAGTCTTAAGTTTCCTATTGTTTTCGAAGATGGGACAAACAATGAAGAATATGTGCAATTCCTATCAAACAAATAGCAATACTTTGAGATAAATCTACCATTATACTTTCTCCTTTTCCAAACCGAGTTCTTCCCTTGCTTCGTCATCCCAGTTTTCAGGTGTTTCGCCTTCACATCTTAAAGCATAATCCAATGCTTCCTCGTCTCCATCGTTATAATAACAATTGACAGATAAATACGTACCAAAATCGTGAGGATTCCGTTTAATTATCAACCGAGCACTTCCGGGTTCTTTACCAAACACTCGTCTTAATTGATTGATAAAAGCTCTGCATTCCTTTTGTGCTTTTTCCCAATACCCATCTGTTCCTAACTGCGCACATTTTTCGTCAATAGGCGAAGAACCAATATACATTTCATCTCGCATTGTCAACCTCCCTAGCCTTAGCATGAATGTGAGCACCTATCTCGGATTCGATAACCTTGTTTAGGATACGTTTTACAATTGGACCTACCTGTCCCCTTATCTCATTTTCGATGAATTGGTTAAGCCCTTCCTCTTCCGAAATAACTTCATGGATAATTTCAGCAGTATCCATATTGCTAAGGATATCCTTAGCAACAACCTGAATCCCTCTACCTACTTCCCTTGCTATTTCTTCTTTTAGAATACCGGGTGACAAACTAATACTGACACGTGTGTTAATATCCATAGTAGTCTCCTTTCGCTTTACCTTATATTATAGTAAACGCAGGAAAATCAATTTGCAAATGGTTTTTAATATTGTTTGAATTAATCGTTTGATGTTAGTTCCAAAGCTTTTTCAAATCCATCAAGCCACATACGCAAGTTTCCTTTGGAAAGACGCGGTGAAACTTCCATCATTCCTTTTTCTTTTTTACAATATATTCTGACTTTTCCATAGGCATGGTTTAGAATCAAAGGAATCCTCGAAGCTTTAGCAAAAAATTCCACCTGTTCTTTTAAATCTTCATCTATTGTACTCGCCATGACTAATTCTCCAAATGTTTTCCGCTTGATATATCAAGCTTACTTCCGTAATGATGTCCATGTGCATAGGCAAGAGGATCAAAATCGTTTGTTCCGCCTTTTTTACTTTTGCCACTAACTAATTTCAAATTATCATCAACCCATTTTTCAATAACGCCTTTTTTATCAAAAAGAACCATAGCGTATTCGCCATGTTCTTCTTCAAATTTTTCAGCTTCTTTTTCAAAACGCTTTCCTAATCTGTCAATACATCCATACCAGAATGAATTTTGTTTTGAGTATTGTTTAGGATAACTTTTACTGGCCATTTTATTGATGGCTTTGTTCAAGTAAGTATATAATTCTCCTGCAACAATTATATCAAATTGATCTCCAATAAAGAATATTCGCCAAACTTTTCCATGTCCTTTACCAGACCATTCTTGCTGCAAATAACATTGACATTCACAAGCTTTTGCAACTATATTAATCAAAATCTTTTCAAACTTTGGCAAACTGCTTCTTTTTCTGACCATCCCTTCACGTTGTCCAATATCATGACCTTTTTTACCAGCTTTTTCTTTCGTTTTGGAATCTTCTACATCGATCATAGACAAATTGTGATTTTTTAACAATCGTTGAACTGCACTAGCAGCAGCTTGCATTTCTCCTTCAGTAGCACCACTACCGGGTTCCAACAGACGTTGGATTTTTCCAATTAAATCAATAGCGCGATTTCTATCCATTACTTAATCCTTGACATGTTAAAATCCTGTTCTTAAAGGTCGATCACAAGGAAAAGTTATAGCATCTCCATCAATTTCACAATGCGAATCTAATAAAATGTCATTTTCTTCATATTCTTTTTCAATAAGATCTATTCTTTCTGCCGAAATTACAACAAACTCTTTACTTCCGCTAGAATTTGTAAAGTGATAAATACAGTAGTTATCCATTATTTTTCTCCCATAGGTTTGTTCAACTTTGCAAACCATATTTTCTTCTTTTTATCTCGCTTCAATCGAAACTTCCCTTCAATTTTACAACCAAATTTCTCGAAAACTCTTCTTAAGCCAAATATAGCTTGATTAACTTTTGTGGGAGCACCAACATTTATTCCTTTTCCTTTTTTGTTGAACTTAAAATAAAGCCTAGTCTTCTTCTTATTAATCTTAATGATTACAGAAGTATTCTTTCCAATCTTACATTTTGTAATAGCAGTTGAATTAAAATAGCTATGAATTTTTATGCTAATACAAACGTATGGGATTATTGACTTTGGTCTTGCCATTTTTAACTCCAAACTGCAAAAAGTTTATCTATTTTCCCATCGAGAATGTTAATCTTTTCTTCAAGGTTCCGAAGGCGAGACGCAATACCTTTTACAGGAGATTTTGGCACAGCAGCAGCTTTAGAATCAGAATCTCTTTTGTCTTCAATAATTCTACCACCTTTGTTTCGGAAAACACCAATCTTTTCTCTCGCCCCTTTAACATTATTTTTTGTTACTTTAAAGCCTAAAGCCTTTTTTGCTCCCTTTGCCGTATCAATATCAGTTCGTCTATCAAAATCCAACTTGTTCAACCAACCCTTCAATCTTCCAAACTGCCATTTACTCAACTTGTTGACTTTTCTCTTTCGCTTTGCCATAACATTTTTCCTTTCAAAAGTGTTTGTGTTGCCTTATTAATGGTATAACACTTTGAAAATCATTTTACAAGTAGTTTTTAATATTAAAGAATAAAATTGTTTGATTTCGTAAAACCTAATCAGAGGATTTACAAAAAAGAGTTGTAATGAGAAATTCCAGTAGTTATTATATGCACAAAGGTTAGGGCAGTTATCTGGAGATTATAATGTTAGATGCACTTGGAAAACTTTTTTTCTGTATAATAATGTGGATATTGTCTTGGCTTTGGCCTTTGATTTTACTAATATTAGGATGTATTGTTTTCAGTATAATTTTTACAATGATATTAACAATCATTGTATGGTGGAATTCTGACGATAACGATTCACCAATGAACTTACCACCTCTCCCTAATAAATTTTGGGGATTTAAAGATTAGACAATATTAGCTCTCTTTGAGGATTTGAAGATAGATTAAAGAAGATTTGAATGAAATTTGGCAAACAAAGAGAGGAAAAGAGAGCTAATATTCTGTTTTTAAGCACCAGAAACTGGCCTTAACGGAATCCACTGAAGAAGAATATCACCGCCAATAGCTTTTACAAACATTCTTCTAAAATGTCTCACAGGTAAATCATTTCCGGCTGGAATAACAATTTTACTCTCTAATGGAGTTGTAGCATCATTTAAAGCAGTTATTACATCTGCATCATCGGCAGCATTTCCAACAGATTCATCTACAAGAACAAGAGAATTTGTACTATCTAAATTTCTTAAAAGACCGTTTTTTCTAAATAATAATTCGTCAATTGTTGTAGTGGCAATTGACATTAATCTACATTTGTTTTCACGTAAAGTATAAGAAGCCATTTTCTACTCCTCAAGAATTTTTTGTGCTATACGAGTTACGTCCTGTTCCATTCCACTTACTTTTTGTTCTACAACGTTTATTTTTCCTTCTATATTCTTTACTTTTTCTTCAGTCCTTATAACAGTGTCTTTAGTATCATTAATAGTTTTCCATTGATCTTGCTGTGTTTTTTCTGCAAGTTCTAATCTTGTCCGGGCACTGGCACAAGTTTCTTTGTCTGTTGGATTTGAAGTAGAATTTGATTTATTTTTCCCATTCCGAAGTTTTAGAACAAATCCAAATACTAAAGTCAAAATGACAACTACTGCGATTACAACATATTTTAATCCATAAGGGTCAAGTGGAATATCAGTTACATTTATCATTTCTGCCAACGGCATTTACTTCTCCTCTTATAAGTCTTAAAGTCTATATGTTAATATCATTCTTTAGTCTTCAGCATACTTTACTTCTTCATCCGCAAAAAATCTTAACTCTCCAGTTTTTAGATTACCAAGTAAAAAATAAAGAATTGTTTGTACTTCTTTTCTTTCATTGCTTTCATTCATAGGTACTTCAAACCTTTCTTCAATGGCATCTTCATCGTCTTCATCAATTTCAGAAGGTTTAAGATTTTTTATTCTTTTTCTAATACTCGCATTTTTATCTATGGTAACAGTGGTCTCTTCTTCTTCAATTGCAAGAACTTTATATTTTTTTTGTACATCCCATCCATCGGGAAGATTTTCTTTCTTAATTTGAACTTTAAAATCTGTAAAATATATTGACATTATTTATCCTTTGCTCTCATTTCCAAAACACGCATTAAAATGTATTCTTTATCAAAGCCTTCACCATCTGCTACTTCAACGTCACACACGATATTAAAATCTTCATCTTTTGTTTCTTCATACATAGCTTTAGCTAATATTTCATCTCTGCTTTCAAACAATCTTTTTTCTAAATAATCAGCATTTAAAAATTCTATACATCTATCATCAATTAATACATCAGCATGATGATCTGCTTCACTCCAAGCTTTTTCGTGAACACAAAAATCATTAACCGCAGACTTAAATTCATTAAAAATCCAATCATTAACTTTTAAAAGTTGATCTCTACAAGTTGTTCCAAATTGATTATGTCCTTCTTCACCACCATTAAACCGCGCTGACCATAATATTACTTTAATTCCTTTCGTTATACATTTTTCAACAAAATCACGCATTCCTTTAGTCGGTTCACCAACTTCAGGAAACGCTCCGTTTTCAGCAAGCACACCGTCAAGGTCTATCAATATCTTACTTAACTTCTTCATAAGTTTTATCCATTTCTATTAATAACTTGGCAAGTCCAGAACACTTCATATTTTTTTTCTTAGATTTCAAAGGATGTTCGGAAGTTTTCTCGATTTTTTTATCTCCCTTCCGATACTTAAACATAGCAGAGATTCTAAGGAAAATCAAGTTATTAAATTCCTTCCGACTCAATTTCCTTCCATGTTCCTTATAATGTTTCTTGACAATCCTGTAAGCTGAAGGAAATTTTCGACGCACAACAGGAATAACTTTTTTTTGCACATAACTTCCGAAACTTAGTTTTCCTCTTATGACCTTAGCAAAACCTATTTTGTCAAGATAATAAGCAAGGAAATACTTCAAAGTTTTCGTTTGTTTTTTTTTCAACCAAGGAAAATTAACACGTTTCTTCTTTTTACCAGACTTTTTTTCTTTTTTCATAATTTCTCCTCAATATTGTCCATATCTTTTTTAATTTCTTCCCGAATATCTAAACTAAGATCTTCAGATCCTGCTATTCTTGCTCGCATGGCAGCTTCAGCTTTCGCTCTTGTTGAATGACAAGATACTTTTTTCCCAGTGTCTGTCCGATATACTACATAATTCCCTTTAGAACCATCAGCTTTTTTACAACGTTGTTTTCTAATAGAAAATGGCATTATCTATTTCTCCCTCCTCCTCTTCCACCACCACGTCCTTGTCCAGGTCCATCAGTTGGACAAGGTTTAGGATTACGATTTCTTCTCCCTCCTCCGGGTTGACCTTCACCACCACCACTTCCGTCTTGTGCTGGTTTTTTCTTAGGTTTCTTTTTGGGTTTTTTCTTAGGTTTCTTTTTGGGTTTTTTCTTAGGCTTTTTCTTCTTTTGTCTTTTGATAAGGGTCTTAAGATCTCCAGCTATATTATTTAAATCATCCTGAAGAGTTTTTCTAATCATTTAATTCCCCCTTATCTTCTTTTGTCCTTAAAAATCTTATTACTGATTTTTGAGCTTTTTTCCTATCTTGATTAGCTATTACAGAAAATTCTCCATTACGCTTAACATCTTCATGAAGATGATAAGTATGCACAACTTCTTTATGTACATTAAATCCTTTTTTTCTTTGCCAACTTCCTTATAAATTCTTCTTTTTCAAAATCTTCTTTTGCCATAATATAATCCTAAAAAAATAACCATTTTAATCCATATACTACTATACATGTCAACCCTATGAAGACAGATAATATCACCGTTATAATCAAAATCCCTAAGAAGATATCTCTTGATTCGTCGTTGTTCATAGGCCATTTTAACCCCCTACCCTTGGTATACCTTACTTATTTCTGATCGTCCTATGGGCACTACAACGTTCCAGTTTTGCTTAGTTTTCGGCTATTTGATTAAAAACTCGTCTTAACAGCCTCATATTGCATGAACCGGGGTCTTTTCCACGATTTATTGATCCATGCAAAGATGTTACCTTCATATAGTCACCAAGAATATTTTTACCTTTTTTATCAGCTATCCAACCCGCTTCATCCTGATCAAATAATAAATAAGCTTCTTCAAATGTATCAGAAATAATGCTTGCACGTTCTTCATTCATCTCTGTGCCTAAAATAGATATTATACCAATATCCTTCCTTTTTATTCTTAATGATCCGCAAACTAATTGGAACATATCAAATGGACCTTCAACTACTATTACCTTTTTCTTTTCTCTTGCTTCATACAATCCATGGACATATTCTTCATTGTTAAATCCTGGTGGATGCAAAGTTTTTCTTGTCTCGTTGTCGTCAATAGCTCTGTTGGTAAGGTATATAACAGTCCCATCCATGTCACGGATAGGCATAATGATCCGACGAGAATAGAATCCAGTATTGCAGTAATAGAGAAGGTACTTACCCACCAGATACTCAGGAAACAACAAAGTATGGTGTTTTTCTTCATTGCGTTCCTTTAGATAATTCCACATTTTTTTATTTTTATTAGATCTTTTCGGTAATTCAAGTTTAAGTTTATGATCTATAGATTCATCCATTCTATATTTAATATTTTTCAATTTTCTTTTAAGTGTTTTCGTATCAGCAGGAGTTATTAAAACTCTTTTATAAAATATATTTTCAGCTTGCTTATAAGAGCATTTTTTCAAAAAAACAATTAAAGATATTATTGTTCCAGTTATTCCACAACTAAAACATCTGAAAGGATAACCAAATTCTTCATTAACAAAAGATATTCCAAAAGCTGTTGTATTTTTCTTAGGTCTATGAAATGGACATTGACAATTAAAATTTTCTTTACCTACTGGATGAATTCCACGACAATTTGCTTCTTCTAAAAGTTGTAAAATAAATTCCTTCGCATCAATCTTTTTTGCCATAACGTTTCTTTTCTGCTTCGGCTTCAGCTTTTTTTCTTGCAACTTTTTGACGATTTTTTTCTGCATTCCTCCAATAACTTCCGGGCTTTGCACTGAAAGGTTCATTGGTTTCTTTTATTTCATGCCGTGGACATGGAAATAGTTTTTCGGATAAAAATCCACACTTTGGACAATCTATAAATTTTGCAGCATCATCCCAATTTTTATTTTTAAGATAATGCTTTTCAATATATTCACAGTTTTGGCATTGATATTTTACTGTAATCATTAATCTTCTCTATTAAAAGGATCAAAACATTCTTCGTTGATTTCATTAAACTCAGTACACGCTTTTAACAAAACTGGATCTATAGCGTCTTTAATAGATATTATTTCTATTCTTACTTTATTTTTCAAATAATAACAAGTTTCAACAAAGTTTCTATTACTACTGACTATAGCTATAGTATCTACCTTATGAGATAATGTTATAGCGTCCAAAGAAATTCCTAAAACCCAATCATTCCTAGGAACCTTCTCTTCATCTAAATTAGATTTTTTAAACCAAGCAGGTTTTGTTCTGATATCATAACCTGATAATCTTAATGCGCTTAAAAACTTTTTTTCATTTTCTATATTACCAGGATCCATTAACACATAAGCTGTAGCAATAGTGACACTATATTCTCCAGCAACCCATTTCAAAAATTTTTCATAATTAAGTCGTGAATCTCGGAACCTTTTTGCTATCTTATAAACATTTTCTACATCTATAAGTATAGCTATTCTATGACCAATATTTCCGTCTAAATCAATATTTCTATTCATGGGATTATAATACCTTTAATATCTTCTTCATCCATGCCTTGTTTTTGGACAATATCCATAAGTTCATCAGGAGACATACCAGCTTTAATTATTTTCTTCTGTTTTTCTTGAAGTTTTTTCTTAAATTTTTCTTCCATTTCTTTTCCAAACTTTTCCACACTAGCTTCTAATTTATCGTATGCGCCATCTACAGTATGCGCATCCTCAATTTTCACTTCTACTATTTGTCCTGTTATAGCTTTAACAGGAGTTGTAAAAAAGATATCTTTTTTTGCTCCAACACGGGTATAACATCTAACTTCTGTTCCATTCGCTTCATCAACATATCTTTGAATTCTACGGATTACCCTCTTCTTTTTCTCGCTTTTCTTCTTTTTCATATTTTTTCCCTATCGTAGCTAACTTCATCATTCTATTAAAGGAATCTTCAGGCATCGCATACCAACCGCCTATGTCTTGTTCACCTATGGACTTATCACCTACTCGTCTGCATCTTACAACTTTATTATCAAGAACTTGAACTGGATTGCCAAGACGAACAATGACGAATTCAGTTTTTATTCTCGGACCGATTGTTATGCATCCCGAGACCAGCATCAAGCTCATCATCAGTAGGCTTAAGAGCATCCGGCGTAGGAGCATCTTTTATTTCCTTTTCTTCAGGTTTATCCATACCAAAAAAGACTTTCAGTAGATGGGCAATGCCTTTTATAATTTCGCTGATCCAACCCATTACTTAACTCCTGCATCTTCAGAACTTACCTTGTTATCACGCGCAAACCAACCGATTCCCATTGCTCCGAGTCCAGTAATAATGATCGGCCATGCTTCTTTCAAAGAAAACACAGTCTCTTCAATTCCATCCAACATTGGCGTAAATGCTTTAATAATGAGTCCCAATCCTACCACAATACCACAAATCGTAGTCTTCCAACTCTTCTTCTTTTTTTCAACTTTCTCTTCATCAGCCATGATCTTCTCCTTTAAGAATTTTGAACATCTAATTCACAAGCCTCCCCATCACAAAATTTTGTATCCATTCCATCTGTTCCAGAATATTTGGACCAATCCATCTTTTTAATATCGCTTAACCTTTTTTCGTATTCTTCTTTACTACATCCTTCCTCGGGCATCTGTTCATAGGCTCCTCTTGTACTGTGTGGACACATTGAAATTGACTTGACCAAAGGAGCTATACATGCAATTACAGATTCTACTTCTTTTGCCTCTGTTTCAGGATTGAACATAATGGTATTTGATACAGCATTATCAGCCCACTCCCTCTGTATTAGTACAACGTTCATTGCCTGTTCCCATAATCTTACTTCACTCGCAGGTTTTGCTGGACCCTGTTTAATAGGAAATTCAAACACCAAAGTATTATCACTATATTTATCTTTTTCATAAGGCACATTATGGTCTGCAAGAAATTTTGCTATAGGACTATTGTTTTGAATTCTCACCCTTCTAATAGTATAAATAAATGTAGGATGTCCTATACCGCTTGTTCTGCCTGCAAGCTTTGGCACAGTACCGCCCGGTTTTACAACCGTTACTCTAATGCTTTCTGGGACGCCAGCTTCGGCCGCTAGACGCTTATTAACCGACCTTATATGTTTGTAGCCCTTACGCAGCAGCGTAGTAATCTCAGTAAGATTTGTTTGTTCTTTCCATCCACTAAAATCAACTAATCCTACACCAATCCTTCTATTTCTTGCTACCACAGCATTTGTTTCTGATCTATGTGTAGGAAGTAAAGCTACAGTAGAACAATAAAACGTTGCATGTTCACAAGCATCTAACCAATCTTCCCAACTATTACATCTTGTTGGATAGGTCTCCGAAAGGTTACATACCTCACAGCTTTCCAACGGAACTTCACCACAAGGATTTATTCCTTCTGCTTCATCTTCTCGCACAACATCTTTTTTACCAACTCTTCCATATTCTTTTACGTTGATTCCATTCACAAATCCAGGTTCTCCATTTTCAATAATGCGTTTTGCTATCTGAGGAAGATACGCAAAATCCTCTGTTTTCTTTAACCATACAGAATTATTTGACATCCATCCAATATCTTTTCTTTCGGGATATTTATCATAATTTTTAAGATTTAAAAATACTTCATCATATATAGAACCTACAGCAATTTCCGCTGATCGTCTGACATTTCCTGCAACAACACAGCATCCTATTGCATTTATAATATCTGTGATCAATCTTGTTTCGCTATTTTTCATTCCAATATAATCTGAACAATATTTTCTTATTCTCTCATGTAATTGTATTAAAGGTTCAGGTCCAGAACTTAATCCACCAAATCCTTTTATAAGAAGACCAGCTTTTCTTATTTTACTATAATTAAATTTTACTGTAGAAAATCCAGGTATAATATAAGATTGTAATAATAATCTAACAGATTCACACCATCCTTCTCTGTCATCTCCAATAACTACTTCCAAATGTTTATCAGGATTAGGAAATTGTAAGCATTGATTAAAATTATCACCGATTCCAAATCCTACACCTACTCCATTCATCAACATATCCATTAACCAATGAGCATCTCCAGGAAGGTCTTTAATTGTTACGTAGGCGCAATTATACAAAGCAGCGGATCCACGTTTGTATACATAATCTGTGCCCATTGCCCAAAGACCACGTCCAGGTGGAGTCCATTTTATATTGAAAAGTGATAGTGCAAATTTCCGAGCATAACTTTGAGCCGCGTTTTCATTCCATCTTATACCGCATTTCTTATACCAGTCTTTTCTAATAGAAAATGTACCTTCTGTCACTCTGATTACAACATCAGCCCAAGATTCATTTGTTCCATCTTCTTTCGACCTACTATAAGTTCTATAGAAAATAAATTCTCCAAAATAATCATACCCAAATTCTTGAGGATTAGAATACAGAAGTTTTTTAATATCAGCATTAAGACAAAATCGCTCTTCAACATGGTTTCTTTTTACAGGAGGAGCAGTATGCGTCCATGTATCTCTAACATCTTTTCCATGATCAATATTAATACTCATTTTTTTGCACCTTTTCTATTGCTTCTTGAATTGTATAATCTTTGTATTTAAAAATATTTTTCATTGCATAGTAATAACAAGATACTTTTAAATCAGAAAATGGAATACAATGCAAAGTTTTTCTCCAAGCATTATCGTTTTGTTTCATTTTTACAAAAACTGACAATAAACAAGCAATATCGTTTAAAGTAGATCCTCTCTCCCCATGAAAAGGTATAAAATATTTAAGTTTTTTCTTATCATTTATTATTATTTCTTCTACATATTTACATAACATTTCACAGTCTTCCAAATATTTATCAAGATTAATTTGCCCTCTACAAAATCTAAATTCAGGAAGATTGTCTACAAATTTTTCTTTATTTTCCAATAATTTTTTAACACGTTTCCAATGATGTTTGTAAACATGTATACTTGATACATAATAATAAAATGTCCCAATTTCTATACCTAATACACTTGCTAATATTTCTTGTAATACACTCCATTCATAAAAATTAATATTAGAATTGTGAACGATAACACCATTTTCCAATACAAAATTGTGATAATCTTCTACTTCCAAATCATAAGTATCTTCATAACCGTCAGATTTTATAGAAGTAACTATGTGATTATAATTTTCTAAGCATTCATTTATTTCATCCAAATCTTTAAAATATTCAAAAACTTTTTTCCATCCAGGATTACCCATTGGTTTATAATTAAAATAATTTTCTTCATTAAATTCTAAGAATCTTTTTTTCAATTCATTAAAAACATTAAGGATTCTAGTTCTAGTGCGTTTAAATTTAATTTTTGGAGTATTGTTTAATTTTTCTCTATGAATTTTTGCTAAAGTTTTTAAATGTCCGCCCGTTTTGTGATATTTCTTAAAATTATCTGTTCCAAATGTTTGTCCAATCTCTCTAGATTTATTACGCCCTTTAAAAGATTTATTGTAATTGATTAAATTATTTTTAGCAGCTTCTTTATGTAATTCAGTATCAAATCTTTCTTCTTCCCACCATTGGATCATTCTTTCACTTAAGATTTTACGTCTTTCTCTTCTATATTCAGGATTTTTCCATTGTTTTCTATTAAAAGCTAAAAGTTTTTTTATAACTTTCTTTCTTGATTTTCTATATTTAGGATCCCGCCACATTTTACGCAATAATTCAGCATGAAAACTATGATGATCATAATTCCCCAGCCATAAAAGATTTTCAGGATTATTATTTCGTTTAACAAAATCTTTATGGTGAGTTATATGAAAATTATTATTACTATCTAATTCTCCCTTTTCCGACAGAATATTTGCCATTATATGCGTATTAAACCAGCCATCACCGTTGTTATATTGTTCATAACCTTTTTTATTCAATCTAAAATATACACTATCAATTGAATCACCTACTTTTAGATTTTTTGCTTTTCTATATTTCCAATCTCTTAATAAAAACTTATGGTTTTTAGAACATCTTACGAAGCTTCCATCACTAAAAGTTATTTTTAATATTTTTTTCTTTCCTGTTTTTTTACATTTTATAACTTTTCCGGGTACTATTTCTTTATCATTATTTTTTGAATAAACCCAAAACTGTTTATCAACAAGATCTTTTATAGGTTTAACAGTTCCATCCAATAATTTTATTTTAGTAGCACCGGAAAGACAGAATCCCCAAATTGCATCATTTGATCTGATCACAAATTCACAATCTAGATGGAAAGTCCAAGTTTCAGGTTTGTCTTTTATATCTGCTAATTCTGGCCTATATTTTCTCCTTACCATAAAATGTAGCCAATTGGAACAAGGACAATCTAATGTTTTTCCCACAGTACATTCTTCACCAGGATCCCATAAAGATATTATTGCTTGTCTGCTCATTAGATCATTTTTAAGTGTATCGTAGACATATTTAATTTGATCAATGAACGTCCATTCACTAGAACATTCACCCTCTGCTTTCCATTGCCTCAATCGAGGTCCATAACCTGCTCTCCAAACTTCACCATCATCGCTCCAATCAGGCGCTCTTGGCAAAAAGAATTTTAGCCAATCAACGTCATTTCGTCCTGCTAAAATCCATAAAGTTTCAGCAAGACTAGCGAAAGGATTATTACCCCTTCCTGGATAAAGCAATGTACGTTTAAGAGGTTTATCAAATTCTATTAAACAAGGATGAAGTTCTAGAGTTTCTTTACCTTTTATATCAACTTTATTCCCTCTACCTACTATACCTTCAAGAACTTTTGCTAATCCATCATTAATACTATTCGCTTGAATAACCTCCATAATATTTCTCCATTAAACGCCAGCACTTAATATAACCGCGCCTTTTTTTCTCGGTTAATTTATCTTCTTCTTTTAATATTTTTATTATTTTCTTATAAGATTTTTGTGTCAATTTTTCATTAATATGTATAAATAATCGAGAAAAAAGTTTTTGATATGATTTCAAAGAATCAGGATATTTTGTTTTATATATATTTTCTTCTATATCTTTTCTTTTAGGATTTTTTCTACCACCTTTCAAATAAAAAGCGTAATAAACTCTTCCAAGAGTATTAATTAATCTTGTCTTTGTTTTAAACATAAGTTTCTAATGGATCAAACTTCCTTCCAATAATATTACAAACTTTTTTACAATGATCCAACCACCTTGCACTCCAATAGATTGGATCATTAATCTTATACTTTCCATCATTGAGATTATGCCATATTTCTTTTACAGTTTCTCTTAAACCAAAATAAGTCAAAAATCCTAATTTAGTGAGTTTATCCTTACTGATCTGATAACTCCGTGGTTCTTCAATAGCATAAGCAGAATGAATTTCTATTTGTTTTGGATACTTATTGTCATTTTCTATTAAAGATTTCATAAATAAACCTAATTCACTTACTCTATAATTTTTATGAACTAAATTTATTTTTTGTCCAGAAAATTTTTCATATTCTTTATGATGAAATAGCCAATCATATAATTTTGCAGCGTCTTTAACATTTACCATGGGACGCCATGTTTCTCCTCCTGAAAATAAACTAATTTTCCCTTCAAAATAAGCGTACCAACATAAGGTATTTACTACAAGATCAAAACGCATTCTATCACTTACGCCCATCAAAGTTCCTTTACGAACCATAACAGGATTGATTTCTTCCCAATCTTCTAAAAATTTTTCGCATTCAACTTTACTTCTACCATATGCACTTTGTGGATTAAGTTCATCTTCTTCTGTCAAAACTTTAGTATCATTGAATCCATATACAGAAGCACTACTTGCATACAAAAACTTCTTTATTTTATTTTTAACGGCCCATTTTGTAAGCAGCTTAGTTAGCTCTACATTGATTCGCATATTGGCTTCAGGATTATTGTCTACCATAGGGTCATTGCTTAACCCACCTAAGTGAATTATGCCTGCACAAGTTTTTGAACCACTTATTCTTTTTTGAAAATCCTTAAATCCACGTTTGAATATCACAACATTGGTATATTTTTCTATGCCATTTGTTCCAAATATGCAAGGATCCAATACAGCGACTCTATCGTATTTATTAACAATACGTTTTAGGAGCAAAGTCCCCACATATCCTGCTCCTCCGGAAATTAATAGCCAATTCATTTGTATTCTACCTTTTCTAATTCGTATTCTACAAATTGTACTATCTGATATTCTGTTTCATTTAATGGTCCACCACTACCTAATTCATTATAAGGAATTTCTGTTCTTTTAACAGTTATTCTTACATCATAAATCACACCAGAAGAAAAATACCAAGCAGGTGCTATTATCATCCCAATTTTTTGGTCTTCACTTATTTTTATTCTTACTAAATCCCCACGTTTAAATTTAGCTGTTGGACGAGAAACGCCAAGACCAACAAAAAACAGAAGCAATCCAGATACAAAAAGAATAAGCATAAATGCCGTCAATTTACTCATTTTATTCATCCTTTTTATATACAACAATAAGAATGCCGCCAACTATCCAAAGTCCAAAAGTTATATATACTCCTAAACGTCCTGCTATCCAATTAGCTGCATTGAAACTAGCCCACCATAAAAATAGAACAACTATCAAAATCACAAAATTTAATAAAGTCATTTTCATTTATATTCCACTTCCCAAATATTTTTCCCAAATATATCATACGGAATACGATGTTCATCAAGGTATTCTTTTTTATTATATCCCATATAAAGATCATTTGCTACGCTGACTAAAAGAGTTTCAACACAAAGACTTTGCCAACCATGAAAAACTCCAGAAGGAACGGTAATCATTTTAAGATCACCTGCTTCTGAAATAATTTGTTGTAATATCCCAAATGTTGGGGAATCAGGACGATCATCAAATAATATAAATTTTGCTACTCCTCTAACAATCACAAAAAAGTCTACAAGTTTTTCATGTTTATGAAATGCTCTTACAGTTCCTTTGCTCCAATTACCTACGATGTAAACTTGATTAAGGTTACCTAAAATATCATCTCTTCCTCCAGGAGCAAGTTTAATTATTTCTTCCCAATCTGATCTACAAATTTCGCTAAGAAATCCACGATCATCAACAAACTTTTCAAGTTTTCTTATTTCTACACCTTCAATTTTTCCTTTAAATACATAGTTACCCTGCTTTAAAAAATCTTCATAATTTGTTTTACCATATCCTTTGGGATCTTCTCCCCGTTCTTTCAAGTGCTTTAAATACTCAAATTCCATTATTCTTCCTCCAATACTTTGTACATCAACGATAAATCAAAAGAAGTATCCTTATTTGCTTTATTTCTAATACGTTTTACGTCTGGTTTAATTTTAACAGCAAGATCATAAAAACTTTTACGTTCTGTTCCTACATGGATTTGTCCCCATTTATCAGTTCTTGCTATTACCTTTGCAATTAACGGAGCGATCACATCTACCGTATCTCTACTGGAATATACGTTTGTATATGCTCCATCGAATAGCCATTTGTCTTTATGGCAAAACGATGTTCTTATCACATGACCGCCTACAAATCTCACATATGCTTCTCCAAGTAATTTTGTCATTGCATAAAAATTCTGAGGATTAGGACAATCAGTTTCTTTATACTTCGATCCCTTCCCATCAAATACATAGTCTGTCGAGATATAGAATAAATGTGTATCCGTTTTACGACAAGCATGACATAGACTGGCTACTGCTCCTGCATTTGTATTAAAAGCAAGAGTCATACTCTCAGGATCTTCTTTATCAATTTTGTCATTAATTATCGCAGCGCAATGAATAATCATTGCAACTTTTTCTTTCCATAAAAAATCTCTTAATCTCATTGTAGGCCATAGAATATCAAACTCTTCTCTTGAAGGATACATAGCATTAGGAATATAGTTCTTGAGCTCATTTCCTAAAGTACCTGTTCCACCCGTCACAAGAATTTTTGTATCATATAGATCAATACTCATACTATTATCTCCGGTCTTTTTTGTTTTCCATTTTTGCCTAAAACCTGGATACCTATTCTCCTAAGCAAAAAAACTATATCAATAGTTTCCAGTTCCAAATCTTCCTTCAACTGAATAACTTTCTTCAACTTCGGATGTTTTCTTACAAAAGCTTCCTTCAAACATTTCCTTAATCTTTTCCTTTCCCATTTTTTATATTCCTTCAACTGTCTTCTTAGTGTAGTGAGTTGAAGATAAGTTTTTAAATTTTCACGTTCTTCTTTTAAAATCGAACCCCAACGCTTATGATTACAATTATCAACCAACTTATCAACTGTTGTTCCGAATTCGTTAATAAGTTTTGACGCAGTTTTAGGACCAATCCCTCTGATCCCTGGTATATTATCGACCTTATCACCTGTTAAAGCTTGAAGTAATGCCATATGTTTAGGATGGATTCCAAATTCATTTTTAACCCATTCTGTATTTACAAATTCGTTTTTAATCGGTCTAAAAATTCTTACACCACGTGCGCATTGATAAAAATCCTTATCGTCCGAAACAATTATGGGACTATGTCCATCTTTCTTTAATTTCCTAGATAACCAAGCTATAACGTCATCCGCTTCTATTCCTCTTGCTACAGCTTGGTTGAAACCAAACACTTTCATATAGTCTCGACAAGCATCAAGCTCCTCATAATAATCTTTCATGTCTTTATGTTTGCGATGTGCTTTGTATTTAGGATATACTTTCTTTCTAAACTTACTTCCTGTCACATCCCAAGTAACAATAGAACTATCAAATTTTATACGTTCTGCAAGTTTTAAAAGTGACCTTAAAAATCCAAAAATTACTGTAGTCGGAAGTCCAACATTGTTTTTTAACAAACCTGTCGGGGAGTCTTTAAATTGAGCGAAAATGCGGAATGACAAACCATTTCCGTCAATGATCGCTACCTTCATTATTAGTCCTTCTTAATCGAAAGTATCTTGAACATCTTTGTTCCACAAAACTTGCACTTACCTTTAAGAGCAGGACGACCATTTTTCATGGTCACTTCTTCTGTTTCGACCATCTTCCTCTTCTGCTTGCATTTCATGCAGAAACCTTTAACAACTTCCTTTTTGTCGGCCATGATTTATCCCTTTTCTGTAAAAAGTGGTTTACCGTCAGGAGTAACACTATGAGGCGTTTTGAGATCTAATTTTTCTACTTGTTCGGCAAGTTCCATTGAATCATTTATAAGATTTTCTATTTCTTCAGCATCAAATTCTTCAACATTCGTCATTTCTAAAGTTATCTCAAAATCATTATCATCAACACAGCCAGCTATAGAACCAAATACAGTTTTCAAATTATCTTCAATCGTTTTAGCTGGATCAGGTCTATACTTAATAATACAAGGTTTTCTTAGAAAAGCCATTAAATTCCTCCTAAAAAGTTAAACATTTACTACCCTTTATAATGCCTTGTGTTACATCAAATGTAAAATCAATTATAAATTACTTTGATGTTTCTTCAATACTTTTAACAATACTTTCCAAAAGTTCTATAAATTCATTCGGTCTTTTTTCTGCAACTAATGTAAGCCATAAACCAGCATATACAAGAAGATCCATTAATCCTTGAGCTATAGAAGCGTCACCCTTTGGTAAAGGTGCACTATTTTCTACATAATCTATAACAACGTTATGTATTCTATCATATTTTCTAGAAACATTTTCAAATGCCGACAAGAATTCTCCATTCTTTTTCCATGAATCTTTATAAGTTTTGTTCTTAGCTTTTTGAAGTTCTACTGCTAATGCTAATATATCGTGGAATCTTAATGTTGGAATCTCACCTCCACCTTCTTCATCATCTACATCACTCAACAATTCCTTTGCATAACATCCAAATTTCTCTTCCATACTATTTCCTCCTTGGGCTATAAATACGTCCGCTTGCAGATAACCATTCATACCTTTTATCTGGAATATTGAGAACTTCTTTGATGGCAGGAAAAATTACTTGTCGTTTTACTTGTCCTATGAATCCTGTTGACATTCCTACAATTTTACTAATTTCTTTAGCTTTATAATCATTTAAAATTAAATGGAAAATTTCTATATAAACTGGTCTTTCTAATATATTTTCAACTTGTTTTAAAAGTTCTTGATAAATATATTTTTCTTCACAATTATTTTCAAACTTATTATCGACGGCCATCTCATTTGTTATTCTTACGTAATTATCATCAATTATATCGTTTGTTACTATCCTAAATCGAGCACATATTTTAGCAGCATCATATCTGTGTTTGTTCACAAAACGATATTCACGTCTTTGTAAATCATTTATAATATTCTTAGTGATTATAAACATGAATCGAAGATATTGATTATCATTTTCATATGTTTTATAAAATAATTCAAAAAATTTAAATTCTACAGTCGTTAATATTTCTTCTTCAGACATTATATAGAATTTATACTTATTTTTCAATTTTCTTACTATATTCAATATCTTTTGTTTATTTCTGATCCATACTTTGTACCACGTCTTCTTTGTTTCTCGAAGTTCTTTCGAGAGGGGTGACATACTTTTCCCTTCAAAAAAAATAATCCATAAACCTTTGAATTTTAACGGCTTATAATAATAACATCCCCTTATTTTTTTGCAACACCTTTTTATAAAAAAATAAGGGGATTTTTAATCCCCTTATTTAAAACAACTTAACCAATTTTTATGCTGCATTAATCATCTTCATCTTCGTCGTCTTCGTCGTCTTCGTCGTCTTCGTCGTCTTCATCTTCATCGTTATCAGGCTTTGCGGCCTTCTTCTTCTTTTCACCCTTAACGGCTTTTTCACGCTTTTCACGTGCTTCGGCAGCCTTCTTCTTCTTTTCCTTTGCAGCCTCATCAGCCTTCTTTGCAGCTTCCTCATCAATTTGAGGCTCTTTTACTAGCTCAAGCGTATCATCGTTATAAGCCTTAAAAAATTCCGGATGTGATGCAACTATAAAATTTAGATAAGCAGCATCAAGATTGAACTTAGCATCTGGTTTACGTGTATTCTTCAATTCCTCACGAATTGCACTAATAGCCTTCCCTTTTCTTGCGCCCTTTGCAATAATATCGAACGCAAGCTGACGAGCAGAACCCTTCTTAAATCTTGTACCAGTATGAGGAACAAGATTCTGTTTTCTAATCGGTTCAGCTTTTGTACACTTAACAATGACTTCCTTGCGCTCTTCTGGCTCCTTCTTTGTCTTCTTCTTTGTCTTCTCTTCTTTTTCCTTTTCCTTTGCTTCTTTCTTTTCCTTCTTACTCTTCTTCGACATAAATTCCTCCTCTTTTAAAAAAACGATACATTAAAAAACTGACTAACAATTAGTCAATTGCAAATGTTTTCCTTATGGATTTATCGAGACTATTAAGATCTTTAACACTCTTCTTCATCTCCGCAATATCTTCTACATAAACTTTCATCGCATACGTATACCCCTTGCTGTTTTTAATAATTTCCACGCTGCACGGTCTTTCATTGATAATTACCGTTTCGCGCCCGTCAGATAAAGCTTTTTCTATAGCTTTTTTTCTAGCTATTTTTTTAGAATCTTTTTTGCGTTTCGCCATTCCTATCTCCCTTCTAATTTGTTATTACATAACTTAATCCATAGTTATAATATAAAGGTAGGAAAATCATTTTGCAAGTATAATTGATTATCTTTAAAAAGTTTATTGAATATCTACTAACTCATACATTTTTTTGAATACAAATTCAGGAACAAATCTATCCATACATCTCCACTCTTTACATTTATGCCATCTATCCGATCCTTGACACTCTATACAATTCGCATCACTAACAACAGTATATACTTCATCTCCAATGTGCCTATTCTTTTTAAAACTTGTTGGACCCCAAAGAACTAAAGTCTTTGCTCCTACTGCTCCAGCAACATGTCCTAATCCTGTATCATTGACTATATTAATATCCATTTGTTTCATGAGATATGCAATTTCATCAATCTCTAGTTTTCCTGCTATATTATATTCATTGTATTCTAGATCTAATTTCTTAAAAATTTTCTTTTCTCTCTCTCCGCCAAACAAATAAACACAATATTCTTTTTTGAAATTCTTCCTTAAATATTTTAAAAACTCATACAAATGAGGCCATTTTTTTCTTTCCCAATTATCATCATCAGCTTTTCCATTTGCTATTCCAATATTGATAATATTTTTATTAATATACATATCACAATATTTTTCATTACAGTATGGTTTAGGATTACGTCTATTTTTAAATCCAAAAGAATCCAATAATCTCATATTTAAATCAACTTCATGAGTAACAGGAGGAGCTTTATATTCTATACTGTCAAAATAATCAAATTTGATCTCATCTTTTCTTTTCAAAAAATAACTATGCCATATAGTACAAAGAACCATATCGTAATATTTTTCAAATTCATCTTTTGTCACATCAAGTATATGATCAACTAAACCACTCACAATAGGTAAACATGGGGGACGAGTACCAAAAGTAATCTGGGATCGTTTAAAAAGTTCTTTGATTGCTATTACAAGCGGCGTAGCTAGTACAACATTGCCTATGCCGCCATCCGCTATACAAAGAATCTTTTTCTCAGCCATATTTTTTCACCAATTTTTCAAATTTCTTGACAATATAATTATAATTTAAATGTCTAACCATACCATATTGTTCACTAATTTTATCAGTATATTCTTGTTTACTATAATCTAAAATTTTTCCTATTATTACATCAGAATTAAATGTATCAATCATTAACTCTGCTGGTTCACATTTTTCTATCCCAAATGTTCTCTCTTCCCCTAATGTTATACATCCTGAAAATACGCTTTCATAAACTCTACTTGTGATCCATCCCAATTCTTGTGCTTTTTCAGGCATGAGATTTATACTAATTTTTGATCTACTATAAGCCTTGGTTATATTTGGAAAACCATCTATAAATCCATACCATTTCATCCCCTCTAATCTACATCTTTCAAGAAAATCAATTCTTGATGTTAAATCCCAAGGACCATAAACATGTGTTCTATCTAAATAATTTCCATAATATCTCTTAAAAGCATTAGTTCTACTTCTCGGAAAACCTACATATATTAAATCCTTTTTCTTTTTTTCAAATACAGGTTTGATATGTGGCATAAAATATTTATTGTATCCTGTATGAAGATAATCAAACTTCATTAATCCTTTCTTACGAAAACGATTGTAACTAAATCTAGGTCCATTATTTGCCCGAGCAAATTCGTTAGGTTTAGGTGACTTTCCTATTACAAGAATTTTCTTATTCTTAAATATCTCATCAAAATCACCCCATCCGTGTGTTTCTAATCCCTTTCCTGTTTTTCTTGGAGTATTTTTGGGATGACTCCATGGATATTTCGCCATTGTCATCCGCCAAAATGGAAACGGTAATAAAGGATCAGTCTGATAAAATATTACTAATCCTTCAAATCTATTAATTATTTCAATCGCCCGTCTAATTTGCGGTATTTTAAAGAAAGGATCAATGAAGGTAAAGTTCAAAGGACCATTTTCTATGACTAATACATCGCAATTATCTGCAAATCCCTTTGGATCATATTCTAATTTTTTTAACCAAGAATTATCCACAATACAATTTTCAAAACTATCTCCATTTTTTGCAGCTTGTAATGTTTTTTGATCTTTCTTCTTTACTGGAGTAAGAAGCTTAACCTTGTGTCCTCTGTCAAGAAATCCTTTAAACAACATAGGACGTTCTTCACCTAGCCCGTTCTTGGAAATATTATAATCCAATTCGGTTGCCATCGTTAATCTTACCCAACCAATTTTCATTAGATATGTCCTACATTGAATTTTTTATCAAGCCAAATCTGTTGGAAAAGCTGATTATACATGCCCATCTTACAACGCACAGGACATTCTTCTTTAGGATCAAATCCCCAAACCATTTTTTTATGTTCATCTGAATTCCAAAAATCTAAAAGATCACCATTATCCCATCTCACTAACTTTTTTTCTCCTCTTCTAACACAACAAAGATGAACCCAACCATCCGCTCCAAATACAGGAGCCATCATTGATGTCCAACACTTATCAAAATTTAAATGTTCTTTTTTATCTACATTGAACATTCCATAAAAACTTCCACATTCTAATTTGATTTTAGGACTACTTTTATTTCTTTCCTTGATTCTATTAATTGCCGCATTAACACTATCTACAATGTGATTAGGCCAAATTTCATCAAACCTTTTTCTATCTTTTCCACGTTCATAAACAAACATATCTACAGGTTTAATAGTTACATGTGTAAATCCAAGATCTATAGCTTGTTCATAAGCATTTTCAATATCAACATACGACAAAGGATCAAAAAAGAATTTAAAATTAATCTCCATATCTCTTAAAGCACCATGTTTTCTATATTGACACATATTATAAAGACCATTCAAATATTTTCCATATTCTATTTTAGTTTTTGTAATTCTTTTCCATTGTTCTTCTGATCCAGAATTTACACTTACTGCAATCCAATCACATAAATCGACAAGATATTTATATTTCACTTTCAATGTAGATCCGTTTGTCGTAATATAATTTTTAATCCCTAATTTCTTTGTTATTGTCATCAATTCTTTAAGGTAAATATTTAATGTAGGTTCACCACCACCACACCAATAAATTCCTTGTACTGTATCTATAGCATCCATAAAATCAAGAATGTGTCTAAAACTAATTTCATCAATCATCATCTTGCTTTTAATTTCTTTTTCATTTCTAACATAATGTCCGCTACTACACCATTCACATCCAAAATTACAAAAATTACATGGATCTATTTCAAGCATAATAGGTAAAGGAATATCTCCCTTGTATATATTATCCAATTGTTCTTTGTAAATTAAAATCTTGGCAGGATCAAAATCTATATTCATATTACAATCCTATCAGGCCAGCATTTCTTCAATCTATTCCTAAATAAAACCAATTTACTATTAAGTGTTAGCCTGTCTTGAACATCATAACCCATACATTCATATATGTCATCTTTACTAAAATTTGAATATCCTAAATTATAAAGAAATATCAAAGAATCAAGGTATTCTCTATCCCAATCATTAAATTCCTCTTTTAAAAATCCATATGTAATTTTGTAAACAAGATCTTCTATGTATTCTATTTTTCTTTTTCTAACTGTTTTCTCTTCCCAATCTTTCATAGATTCATTAACGCGATGACAATAAAGATCATCTTGTAATTCTAAACTATCGTCATAATTATCCGTATTTTTATCTCTAATTTTAAATCTGGTATTTTCGCTAACTTCTCTTTTATCTTTTTTGCCGAATTTATTTGTAATATCAATGGATTTACGGCGGATTGCAGAACGAGTAACCCAATCAAAATCTGTATATTTATATTTTTTAGGATATAATTTTATTAATTCTTGGACTATATGTTGAGCAGCATCTTCTCTATAATTATTTAATTCATCTCTTTTATTATTTGTAAAATGGATATAAGGTAAATGTTTTTCAATATATTTACGAAGTTCCTTTTTTAACTTTTTTCTTCCTTTTCTCGCAAAACCATTGGGCAAGAGTGCCCGGTCCTCCTAATCCGATATCAACAATTGGTGTTTCAAATAGTTTTTTACCTATTTCTTTTATAAAATCGTTATCAGTAATCAAAGACTTTATAATCTTTTTTCTAACCTTTTTGCTTCTATTGACAATTCTACAAATTATTCCCGCACAGATATCACATGTAACTAATTCATCTCCTTCAGATGAATTAAATTCTACATTACAAAAATAACAATTTTTAGTAGGCATATTATTTCTTAATAATCTTTTTTTCTAAACGATTTTTCTTTCGTTTTTTGGTTACTGCCTTTTGACGTTTCTTATCAATTTTTTTAAAATCTTTATTAGTGTAATTTTTCACAACAACGCCTCCCTAAACGCTTTTTCATTTGCTATTGTTCTGACCATTAAAGTATTTTGGTCTATTTCATAATCTCTATGTATTCTAACTTTGTGACATCTTTCACATAAAAGTATTAAATTATTAGGCGCATTGTTCACGCCGTGACTTCTAAAGATAATGTGATGAACTTCCTCTCCTTTCCCGCCACACCTTTGACATATTCCACAGTCTCTACCGAATACATAATGCCATATTTCTTCCGTAATTTTAGGGTAATTAAAATTGGGATCAATATCTATTAAGGCCATTTTTTCACCATTTTCCAAAGTTTTTTAATGTCCCATTTTGTTTTACCATCTATCTTCTTCCGTTTAATCGACCTACAATTATGTTTGAACATTCCGTATTCAATACTTTTTCTTCCGAAAGACTTTATCACTAAAAAATCCCACATCCCTGGAGGAACTATAAAAATTCTTTTCTTATTGAAGAAACATATCATAAAAAATGCAAATCCACCCTGGCACATTACCTCATCTAAAAATCCTGGTTGATGTGGTTTAACTTTATTTATAGTAAAACTTATTCCGGCTTCTACCTTCAATTCAATCGCTACAAATATTTCATTTTTGAGGAAATAAAAATCATAAAACTTTTTCCCTGTTCTTTTCATGTCATGTAAGAGATTTATATGCACATCATCGTCAAAGTATTCTTTAATGTCGTCACGCAATTGTTTTGATAATACAGCTTCCTTCATCTAAATACCTTTCAAAAAACATTTTGGATCAATCTGTTCAATTACTTTTTCTAAATTATCAGGAGACATTCTTGTTTTATAAACGTCGATCAAAAATGTTTTTATCATTCCACAAGATAATACTTCTTTATAAGTTTCAGAATCAAATTTTAATCCAATAAATTTAAACACTTTTCTTAAAACTTTTTCAGGATTTTTAAGCAACCATTCCCACTGGATTACCTGTAATCTTCCTTTATACTTTTCAATCAATGATGGTAATTTTTCTTCATAATATTCTTTATAAAGTTTGATAGCTCTTTTCAACATAACTCTTCTTCTTGTCAAAGACGATATCATATTTCGTGGATCTTTTCTCATTACAATTACAGGAACATCGCCTACCCTATCAAAAAGCTTATCAAGATCATAAAAATAAAATGGTGTTTTGTCTACCAGTCTTACACTTTTATCCTTAATAATCCCTGAACATACTCGTAAATCTCGAAAAAAATCTTCATAAGATTTAGAATTAGAATCTGTCAATCGTCTAAAATCTATTCCGCTTACCTGCCAACATTGTTTAAATATCTTCGCATATTTTTTGTATTTGAAATCTGTAAACTTATTAGGTCTTAATGCATGGCACTCTAACCCACCTCCTAACCTTTTATCCTGACACAACAATCTCATCATAATTGTTGTGCCACTATGTTCCATTCCACAAACTATACAAGCAAGGATATCTTTTAACATTATTTCACTTCCATTCTTTTATCAGCTTGATCAGCTAATTCGTCTGAATGAGTCACCGTTATAAATTGCATTCCATAAGTTTTGCAAAGATTGTTTATAAATTCCCCGGCTATTCTTTGCCTTTCAGGTCTAAGACCATCTAAAGGTTCATCGAATCCTATAATATCCGGACTAGATTTATCAAGCTTCACAATAATTGTCCTCAATGCTAATGCAATAATTTGATGAACAGATTTCCCATTACACATTTTAATATTATGCCATTCAGGAAATTCACTACTTCGTATTTCATAATCACAAGAAGATACATTGCCTCTTTTCTTAAAATTAAATCTAAAATCATAACTATCGTCAAAAATATCTTTTAATGCTGCACTGATTGTTGATTGAAACAATTCTATAATTTTTCCTTCGGTATTCGCCGTAATATAATCCAACAACATAATACATTTTTCAATGTCCTTATTTTCCTTTTTTAATTTTTTATTTGTTTTCTTCTTTGATTTTAATTGACGATACAGTTCATCACGTCTTCCGTTCTCAGCAATATAAAATTTATCTATACTATTTATTCTGTTCAATAATTTGTTCAGCATTCTTAACAGCTTTCTCTAATTTCTTAGATATTTTTTTAATATCTTTACTAAATTTTTCTATTTCTTCCTTAAGATTTTCAGGCTTTATATCTGCCTCTTCTAATTCTTTATGGATTTTCTCAATCTCGTGCTCAGCAATTTTCTTACCAGTTTCCAACTCTGATATTTTATCTTTAAGTCGCTTGACTTTTTTAATAATGTCAGACATTCAAACTCTCCACTTTTTCTTTACATTTTTTCACAATATCCTTAGGATACTTATCCACAGTGTCCAACATTTTTAATACGTTTTCACCAGCAACTTCAACTCTTGATAGTTCATTCAAAGCTTTCAAAAATTTATCTTTTTCTTCTTGAGCAGTTACTTCCTTCGCTAAAGCTTTTAAGTTAAAGGGTTGTTCTATACAAGGTATCTCTTGAACGCTCCAGTCTGTCATAGACGACTTACTAAACTCAAATATACCCAAACAAGGCTTACGATCTTCCTTGCCGTCTGATGTACTAAGACGCGCAAAGGATCCGGGGTTACAAAATGCTCCGATCAACGTATGAAACTGATATCCATATCCAGGATGATAATCCCCGGACAATAGAAGATCGGCATTGGTTACAACTCTGTTCCATTCTATTAATTTATCTTTTCCTCTGACATTCAAATCTCTATCCGCAATCAATCCATGAACAACCACAATGTTGAACTTTTTTTTCACCCTATCTACATGAATTGTATTGGGAACTGGATTTTCCTTATCGAAGTCTAATCCATGTATAGCTATACTTCCTTTTATGACTACTTTATTACCTATAAGATGAAAATATTTTAATCGTTTAAATATTCCCATCTTAGTCTGCTCATAAGAATCAATATTTTTCCCAATCAAATCATGTTGTCCTAAAATGCAATAGATATGGACCTTATATTTATAGATCAAATCTGCCACAGCTACAGCTACATAATCTGCTACTCGTGGACTATCAAAAAAATCACCACCGTGGACAATAAAAGCTTTCTGCTTCTTAGCAAATTTCAATACCCATTTAAACTTTTTTAATAAAGATTCAAAAAAATTATCAGTCCGACTTACGGGAGTCTTTGCTCTAAAATGAGAATCTGTCATAAAAATCATTTTCATATTGGTCTTCCACATTCAGAACAAATATCAGGAAATTTCTGTAATTCATCCTGAAGTTTTTTTATTTCTTTTTTAGATTGCATTACAATCTTTTCATTTTCTATTAAAATCTGTAAATTTCTCAATAAATTTTGCTTTAAATCTCGTTTTTCTATTAAATTCAATATAATTTTCTCGATTTTTTTAATATCTGGTATTGTTCTATCAATAGTTTTTTGATGTGCTTGCAATAAAGATAGAGAAATAACTAAAAAATCATATTTCTTTGATAATTTTTGAAATTTTTCAAATTTTTTCTTAATTTTTTGAGTTTTTTCACCCAGAATATCTAAAAATTTAAGTTTTTCTATCTCTTTTTCAAAATTCTTAATATCTTCTTCGTTTAATCTCATTCTTTTGTCATTGTTTCTTTTGTCCTTATTAAATTCTTTGATTGCTTTTTGTAAAATTTCTGCTCCAGTCAGCATATTTATAACAGAGGCTTTTACAGTCGATGATTCATATAGCAAAAATAAAGGATCGTCCTGCATTGCTATATGTGGCAAAATTTGGACAGATCCTATCTTCATCTTCTTTATATTTAATATCTTTTTTACAGGATCAGGAACATCAAAACCAAAATTTTCATATTCCTCACCATTAACAACATATTTATTTTCGTTTTCTCCTTTAATTCTCTTAATTATATTTCCGTTCTTAAAAATTATTTTTGCTGTTGTAGTATGGTATTTCTTCCCATCATACCGCCGCATCCAATCACCGGCAGGAGTATTATAAAAAATCCAATTTAAAGCTCTGATTATGGAAGATTTACCCCGATCATTATCACCTAAAATTACATTGAATCCTTCATCAAAATCTATGATTAATTTCTTATGGATTTGAAAATTTTTAAGAATCAGTTTTTTCATAAACTTCAACCAATTGAGGGATTTTAGCTGAAGGAAATAACCTAAAATCTATATATCCATTACATTTAGAACATCTAATTTTAGAACTATTCTCATCATACTGACTTAAATCAACTATATATTCTTTACTTCTAAATTGACAAACTGAAGGACGCCAATGTTTGAAATTCACTTTATATTTTGGTGTGATCTTCCCATACTTACTTGCCTTAAATTTCATGGGAAGTTTTGATAAACCAATTACTAATTTTTCCCTAAGACAAAACATTACAGGAAATAATCTATAACTTCCTTTAACCTTTTTCTTTTTAAGGAATCTTTTGCCACCACGTTTTTTTGATATCTTGCGCTTCATTGTTTACCACTTGCTCCAAATCCTTTTTCTCCACGACCTGTTTCCGAAAGATCATTAAGATCTCTAACTATTTCAATTACATTAAAGTAAGGAACAACTACCATCTGTGCAAAACGTTCACCCTCCTCTAGCGACATAGGATGAATAGCAGATACAATGCATTGTATCTCACCTCTATATGTCTCATCAATGACACCTGCATGTATGTGCAGACCAGTATCTTTAGCCTTACCGCTACGCCCCCATATCAAACCACACATTCCTGAAGGAATTTCTACATGTATTCCTGTTGGAACTGAAATTTGTCCATCTTCCTTACTAAACATTCTAACAGGATATGCAGATCTCAGATCAATTCCTGCATCTCCAGACTTTATAGAAGGTGGATCGCCTTTATAATGTGGAGCACAATAAATCTTAATTGTTCCCATGTTTAGATTCTCCTGTTAAAGCATCAACTACACGATCGGGAAACGGTTTCTTTGGTTTAAATTTATAAACAACAGAACATCCTAATATAAAAATTACAAACCAAAATAAAACTCCACTAACACAAAGAAAAATTGCTAACCATTCTGGAATAGCAATATTCATTCTAATTCCTCCAATTGCTTCTTAGCCTTATTAAGCTTTTTTTCTATCCTTGAATATTCATCAGACTCTTCGTCTAGTTTTTCAAGTTTTGCAGAAAACTTTTCCACTTTTCTTTTAAGTTTATTGATTCTTGAACTGTTAGTCATGTAAGTTTTCAGCATTTCTGTTAACTCATCTTTCTCATATCTAGATTCCAAAACTTCGACAACTTTCCTTTTCCCAACAGCTAATTTTTCCCCATTAAGAGAAAAAGTATTTTTCTTTTTCGTTATTAATCCTACTGCCAAAGCGGCAGGGAAAAAATTATGTGGAACACTAAACCCTTTTCCAAAAATCAACACAGCTTCAGCAATTTTGAAAGGAGGAGCAACCTTATTTTTTCTAATTGTAATTTTTGTTTTGTTTCCAACAATTTCTGCATTATCATCTGATCCTTCTTTTTCACTACCTATTCGTCTAACATCAATTCTTACACTTGCATAAAATTTTAATGCACGTCCTCCAGGAGTAGTCTCAGGAGATCCAAATTTTACACCTATTTTTTCACGAATTTGATTAATAAATATAAGAATTGTCTGGGTATTTGAAACTACACCAGTCAATTTTCTTAAAGCTTGTCCCATTAGCCGAGCCTGAAGACCTATATGAGCATCTCCTATGTTGCCTTTTATTTCTGCCAAGGGAACAAGCGCAGCAACAGTATCTACCACAACTACAGCACACTCTCCTGTTTGAATATAAGTCTGTGTAATTCCTAAAGCCTCTTCTCCACTATCAGGTTGACTAAGTATCAAACTATTTATATCAACTCCTAATGCCTTTGCATACTTTGGATCTAAAGCATGTTCAACATCCACAAATGCAGCAATACCGCCTTCCTTTTGTGCTTGAGCTATGATGTGAAGAGCTAATGTGGTTTTACCAGAAGATTCAGGGCCATATATTTCTATTATCCTACCCTTTGGAAGTCCACCTACACCTAATGCTTTATCTACTTGTGGAACTCCTGTAGAAAGTATAGGAACTTTCCTTGGTTTTGAACTAAGGATCATTGCTGATCCTTTGCCAAAACTCTTCTCAACAGTATCAACAATATCCTGGATTATAGACATTACTTCTTTTTCTTAAGTAATTTAATTTTTTCAAGATGCTGTCGAACAGGACCAGTCTCACCTTTCTTTTGTTTTCTATCACGTACCAATCCTAAATAACGATTACCATAGTATGCGGTAAGATCAATTTTTTTACCTTTTTTCAAAGGTTTTTTACCCATCATTATTTTTACAAAATTCTTATAAAGATCACTATCTTCGTGAATCTTAGCATTAACTAATCTATTTACCTTCCATCCTTTGGCCGATTTTTCTGAATTTTCAAAATGTCCACTCCGTAACTTAAAATTCATTATAATATAAGGACCGTATGAACCTTCACCTAAAGTTGCTTCTAAAAATTCTACTTTGTACCATTCATCAGGTTCCACTCGTACAATATCGTCCGCTTTATCAGATACAGGAATAGCAGAAACTTTTACCTTACCCTTCTTTTTCTTTCCCATAATCATCTCCTAAACTTTAATTCCAACATCTGTAATTTCTGTTCTCTTAACTTCGATACCATCAGCATTACTTCCTTGTAATATATTCCTTAAAGATTGTAACATTTTTCCTTTTGTCACAATAGAAGCATGGCATACATTACATAATAAACGATAATTATATTCAAATTCTCTTAATTTTTCTTTTTTCTTGTCATATTTTTTACTAAAAGTTTTATATATCTTCGCTTCGATTTCCCTCGCAGTAGGCTTAGGAACACCATCTACAAGCTTCAATTCATCAAAAGCCCACATGTAAGCTTTATTATACCACCTATCCCATTTATCCTGTTGAAGCTGTAATTTATATCTCGCTCGTTCCGCTGCTGCTGACCAATAAGCTTCTAATGCGGCTTGTTTATCTATATGGTCAGCTAACGCTGGTAAAGGAAGTTCCCCCCCGCCCACTTCCAGAACTTCCAGAATAAATCCTAATTGTCTTATTTCTGATATAATCTCTGGTCTAAATTCAAAGACAAAGTTGCCTTTATCTTCCCAAACTTTTACCTTCATAGATTTAAGTTGCCTTTTAGCAACTTTTTCTTTTTCGGGTAAATTAATCTTCGTCTTTTTCATCCTTTTCCTCTAATGCAGCAATCAACTGACCCTTTTTAGCTTTCTTAATGGTCTTACCATTTGGAGTCTTTTTAATCTTCTTCTCTTTACAAAGCTTACGCAATTCATCTTCATCCATTTTATCGTAATTCTTTTCTTCGTCCTCTTCGTCATCTTCATCTTCGTCATCATCGTCGTCATCGTCGTCATCGTCGTCATCGCCATCTTCATCTTCTTCATCTTCGTCATCATCGTCGTCATCGTCGTCATCGCCATCTTCATCTTCTTCATCTTCGTCATCATCGTCGTCATCGTCATCGCCATCGCCATCTTCATCGTCAGACTTTTCTTCTTCACTCTCTTCCTCGTCATCATCCTCGTCATCATCGTCGTCGTCATTATCATTTTCGCCCGGTTTACTTATGGTTTTACCTTCTTCTTCAAGAGTTTTCCAAATTTCTTCAGCTTCATCAGCTAGTTTAGAAAACCCTTTCTTTGTGCCACTTGCTATTCTCCGAAGATTAATACTGTAAACGCCCTTTTCTCCTGTCTTAAAATTCAGCCCATATGCAACTTCTAAACAATCATCTTTAGCCATAACTTCCTCCTTAAAAATTGTTAATGTCTTAAAAGTAATAGTGTTGAAGAATTATCACTTAACTTTTAGTTTTTTAATTCTACAACCCCTTCTAGCATCAAATTTCAAATTATTTATATTTTCGTTCCATCTCGACTGGTCTTTGACTATTTTTATCTTATAGTGGCCATCCTTTTGTACTTTGTGTTTCAAATATTCCCAATCTGTTCCGAATATAACTAGATCAGCTTCATCATCATGTAAATCACCGACTTTAATAAAAGCCATTTCCCTATTATTTTTATCAACATGCTTTCTTATTTCTTTAATCATTACAATTGTCTTTACAATATTCCCCACTAATTCTTCTAATATATCTTCCAAAGAAAGATAATTATGTTTCAACATATAAGGTAAATATTTTTTAAGCGGATTTTCTTTCACATTAAATCCAAATACAAAATTATTTTCACAAAATGTATGATTAAATTTTTGTCCCTGACAATCATCAATATCTATAGTTACACTTGCACTTCCGCAAGACGGACAAGACGGTGTTTCATCTTCTTTAACAACACAAGGATATCTGTAATTACATTCATTACAGTACAATTGTCTTGCTACCTTATCTTTACCACGAAGTTCCATAAACTGATCGAATATCTCTTCCCTCTTTCCAAACTTTCTAAATGCGTCAGCTAAAATAATATTACTTAAAATTCCTACATTCACCACTCGTTTATTGATTCTTTCAAAAAAATTTTCAAACGATTTAAATTTCTTTTTTCTTTCAAATAAAATTATATCAACAGCTTTATCTCCTACTCCTTTAATTGTAGTAAAAGGAAATATTATCTTCTTGTCAAGAAGTTCAAATCTATCTGTGGAATAATTTACATCGGGTGTTTCTATTTCAAAATATTTTTTACATTCATGGATACATTTAGGAAGTTTAATTTTTGCCTTATCTCCCTTTTGACATTCGGACATTACACATGACATGAATTCTTGTCGATAAAAACATTTGAGCCAAGCTGTTTGATAACAAATAAATGCATAAGATACGGCATGGGAATTAGAAGTTACTAATCCTTCGCATATAAAATTGTGATGCTTGGATTTCATTTTCAAATCCAAACATTTTACTTTACCAATTCTTCTTAATCCAACAATTTTTGCAGTTTTAACCAAAACTGTCTCCCAAATTTCCCATCTAAAATTTTTATCTTCCCATAAAGTAATCATTCACAAATAATGTCTAGTTTCTTTTTCAAAATTTCCCATAACGGATGCTTCAGTTTATCTTTACATAAAAACCTATGGTCCATAGTACATTTAATTGTACTCCCATTATTCAATTGTACTTCATAAACTTCTTGTTTTCCTTGATCTATTACATCTATAACTTCATCATAATAGAAAGAATCAGAATCAACATTATATGCCTTAATTCTATCACCTATTTTAACTTCTGATAATAACATATACTCACCAGAATCCTTTAACACAGTATTGTCGGGAGCTAAACACACATTGAATCCGTAGCCCGAAAACTTATACATCCAATCCCAAACCTTTTTGGCTATTTTATCCTTTACATTATTCTTCTTTGCACCTTCTAAGAACTTTTCTTTCCATACACCAAATTTTTCAGAATCTTTCAACTTAATAGCTTTTCTAAAATTATCAGCTTCTCGTAACGTCATATTTCCCATTTTATTTGCAATTGCCATCACTTGTTCTTGAAATATTAATACACCATATGTTTCCTTCAATATATCCTTTAACATAGGATGAATCATTTTAATTTTAAACTCTTCTTTTTTCTTAACCCAATTTCTCCGTTTTACGTATTCCGTATGCATCCCTGCTTTCAACACAGCAGTTCTAAATAAACTAATAATCAACACAATATCATTGAATCGCTTCGGTTTCATGTCGCTTATAAGTCTTGCCATTCCCTGCGAAGTCTCTATCTGAAATAATCCTTGTAACTCCTGAGTTCTAATAAGTTCATACACTTTTTTATTTTCTAAATCATTCAAACAGACTTCATCAATATCTTTTATTTTCTCTCCATCTCTATTAACTAATTCTACAGTCCGTTGGATAACATCAAGAGTTGTCAACCCTAATCTATCAAATTTTAATAGATCCAAATCTTCCAAAGCATACATGTCCCATTCTGATACCTTTACTCTTCGTCTTTCTTCATCATTTTTATCAACAGTATAGGCAGTAGGCAACCATTCTTCTAACTCAGATGGTGTTACAATAATTCCACTTGCATGAACTCCTTGTTGATTTACAGTTTCCATTAATCGTTTAGCTCTATCCGTTAAAGTTTTATTCTTTTTCAAAAAAGGTTTTATTTCATCAGGTAATTCTTTCCATTTTTCTACTTTACTATCTACCAACTTGGTTTGTTTCTTAAGCACACTAAAATAATCATATCCCAATACTCGTCCTACATCTGTTATAACTCCCCTTGGTTTCCACTTTGCATATGCAGCTATGTGAGCTAATTTATCTGCCCCATACATTTGTTCCATAATCTTCTTAACATCGTCACGTCTAGCCTTACTAAAATCCATATCAATATCAGGCATAGAAAGTCTGTCTTCATTCAAAAATCTTTCAAACATTAAATTAAATCTAATAGGATCTATTTGTGTAATATTCAGAAGATAAGCCGCCAAACTTCCACAAACTGATCCACGTCCAGGTCCAACTATTATATTTTTTTTCTTACATTTTCTAACTACATTCCATACAAACAAAAAATAATCAGGAAACCCAATCTTCTTAATAACTTTTAATTCACGTTTCAATCTTTTTTTATAAACAATAGATTTTTGTTGGTCAACGGTCAACCTTTTTTTATATCCCTTTTTGCAAAGTTTAGTAAGGGTTTCCATGCTGTCACCCTTACCGTATTTTGGAAGTGTGCTTTTCTTAGGAACTAAAGGATATTCTTCAACTTTTTCTGCTATTTCTTCAGTCGCTTTCATAGCTTTTAAAAATTCTTTGTCCGATATATAATCATGCCATTTTTCTTTCGCTCTTCGGAGAGATTTAATTCCCTTAACATACAATTGATGTGTCGGGTAAATACCATTATTCTCATCTTTAAGAGTTTTCCTCCACGCACGGCATCTAACAATGTCATGTATTTCCCAGTCCATCTTCCTAAGATAATGTATATCATTCGTTATTACTTTCTTTCCTTTTTGTCCCAAAATATATTTATTGACAATATTTTGTCCATCAAGATCATTTAATTGCATTTCATAATAAAAATCATCTCCAAATGTATTTATAAAAAATTTCAATCTTTTTTTTAATACTTTTAAACACTTCTTTGTAGATAATTCTTTGTAGTAAGGATCGATCCCTAACAATAGTTTGCCTACAACCCCGCCCAAACATGCAGTAAGCACTATTAAGCCGTCCGAGAACGACTGTAGCGTTCCCTGACTTATTCTAGGCCGACGTAAGTAACCGTGTTGCCACGATGCGCTGTGAAGTTTCTTTAGATTCTTCCAACCTGTTTCATTTTTACAAAGTAAAACAACATGATAATAACTATAAGGAGTTTCAGCAGCTTCTGTACCATATTTATCTACCATATATACTTCTATACCAAGAATAGGTTTTATTTCTCTTTTTTTACATTCTTTGTGTAATTCATACGCAGAAGCTAAATTTCCATGCTCTGTCAAAGCTACAGCATTACTTCCTAATTTTTTACATTTTTCTATATATTTATCAATGTGAAGAGTAGCATCTCCTATACTATAGTGACTATGTGCGTGAAGATTATTAAATAAGTTTTTCATCACGAATTTTTCTAACTCTTTCATTAGCGGAACGTTTCAAAGAAAGAGCAGGTTTAAAAATTATTCTCATTGTCAACGGAATCTTAAAAACTTCGCCTGTTCTTATATTTCTAGCAATACTATTTTTTCTTTTCTTTAAATAAAATAAACCTAGTTTCCTAATATTTAATGTACCATTTACAACAAGCACTCGTTTAATGCATTCAGAAAATATTTTAATGAACCTTTTTGCTTTTGGTAAACTTACTTTCATTTCTCTAGCAAGTTCACTAATAAATTCTGAATCAGTATTATAAAGAGCCATTTATAATTTCCTCAGCTTTTTTAACAACATTATTATATTCAGAACAAAACATTGTTATCCACCAACAAAGTTCAATCAGCACAGAAGTAATTGTAAATTTTGTTTCTAATACTTCTATGACAAAATCTTGTAAAGATTCGTCAATCAATCCTCCATGTTTTATAATGGAATATATTGTCAAAGTATATCCTACTTCTTGCCAAAAAGCTGTAATTATTCTTCGAGAAATTCCATTAATAATAGTTTCACTTAATATTGTCACAGACACTTTTTCATCTGCAATCGTCTTCTCGTTTATCATCATCCTTAAATGTCGTTCTATATTTGATAATTCCCAAATATCTTCCCAAAAAGTAATATCGTCAGTTCTTGGTATAAATTTTTCTTTTTCAAAAATATCTAACTTGCAAACTTCTAAATTTTCTTCTTCAGAAATTGGTTTATTAATCAATACATTTAATTCTCCTATATCACATTCTAACCATCCCGCCATGCATACCTGTAAAAGACTTAAAAAGAAATAATCATTAATAAAGTGACTATTGATTGCTACTTCAGAAAAAGTGGCAAATAAATCTAATCTTTCATAATTATATTTAAAAACCATCGAAAGTAAATTAGGAATATCATTTGTTTCATCAAAATCCAAAGCGGGATCAAATATATTCGCTACAGATATATCCATTCCTTCTTTCAAATCTCTATACACATTAAATAATTGATCAATACCTTGAGGTTTTATAAATTCATCTCCATATGCTCCATCATCAATATTTGCGTTATATTTATTGGCTTCCGCTATTTGGTCTACGCCTACCCAAAATTTTAATCTAGTCCCATATGCTCCTCTTAAAATCATACCATCGTCAGTATTTCCTTCCAAATGATCACTATAATACATTAATTGATCAAGTAAATTCGCACCACGCATTATCCAAAGAAAATAAGCATATCTAAATCCCACATTTGTATATTTAGAAATAACGGGACAATAAAAATTAGGATTTGTTTTGGAAATTAATAAAGTATTAGATTTTTTAATATCATATATAACTTCCATATCAAACATTTCAGTTGGTTTTAAAATAGTAACATTAGATATCATACCTTTAATCCTCCTTGTTCTTGTTCATAATATTTTTCGGATTCTTTTTTACTAACGGTATTAAAAGTCATCCTATCTCTATCACCTTTAACATAAAATTCTTCCCCCTTAAAATCTCTAGCTTTAATAAATCCTATTCTAAATATATTTTCTTCAGGAGTATCTTGTGCTGTCACACCTATATCTATATGGTCAGGAATATTTTTTGATAAAGCCATATCACTTATACGTATTTTAGTTTCCTTCCCCTCAGTATCGGCTTTTAACTGTGCAGCAGACCATCCAGGCTTATCGAAATATCTATACATCTGTTTAAGATCAATAGCTATTTCAATCTGTCTAGGCCATTCAACAGCTATAGCTCCTGTACTACAACGCATGATATTTAAATAATCAACACAAATCAATCTTACGCCAGGATTATGATTTAATATTGTTTCAATCCTATTTTTAATATCGGCAACTGTCCCTGAACCAGGAATGTCAATGATATTAAATTTAAAAGGATGATTTTCAAATCTTGATTTAATTTTCTTATTAAGTCTTCTCCAATGCTTTTTATTTAAATCAAAATTCCTAAAATATTTATATTTTATTCTAGAAAGATGACAATACAATCTCTGTCTAAGCTGAATTTCAGGCATTTCTATCGTAACATATATAACATCTCCATAAAATTGATAACAATATGCAGCAAATTCCATTAATAGTATTGATTTACCTACCCCTGTTCTTGTCAATACCATGCCAGATTCTGAATCTCTTAACCCACCTATCTTTTTATCAAGTGGTCGCATCCCTGTTGGAACGCCTTTATAACGTTTAGGATTAGCTTGAGCCTTTTGATGATACTCTTTAAAATCATCATAAGAATTAATGGCATCTACAACTTTTATAACTGTTCTACCTCTACTTAATTCATCGTTTATTTTTTCATATTGTTTCTTTGCTTTTTCAACGACATCTATTCCATCAACATCAGCCTTATCTAAAATATCTGCAACATGATTAGCATTATAAATCATTAATCGCGCATCATATAATTTTTCTAAATTATCTTTTATAACCAATGTAGAAGCTTCGGAAATTTTCTTAGAAATTTTCTTAATTGACTTCCAAAGTCTTTTATATATCTTTCTTTTCTTTACTTTTAAAGAACCGACATATTCATTAAAGCCTTTATCATCTAAAACATATCCCGTCTTATTAAAAAATTCTTCTATTTCTTCATAAAGCCATTTCAATTTGTCGCTACTTAAACATCTACTATCAAATTGATTTACTATAACTCCCACAACTTTTGGAAATTTTATAAGACCACCTAAGAACTTCTTCTCATCTAAAATACGTGAAAAAGGACTATCACGCATTGAAGCCCTTTTACGCTTGTATGAATCTTTAAAAGATTTTTTCTTCGCCATTAGTTATACAACTTTTTCATCTTTTTTCTAATGTTTCTTGTGCATTTTAATTTATCTTTTTTCAATTTACAAATATTGCTATCAGTGTCACAATAGGAACAATACAAATTTTTCTGTTTACAAAATCCAACTTCTGTATATCCCTTTTTCTTTACACTTCTAAGAAAATTTGCTATTACAACTCCTCTTGCTAATTGAATAGAAGGTAAATACCTTCTTTCTTTCTTAGCTTCATCTATCTGTTTATTCATATATAACTTCAAAAACCTCTGCCACTTACCTTTAAAATGCTTTTTAAAACTCTCAACGATACTCCGCATATGTGATCGTATAATATTATTATTATCCATAATCATTGTGGGAAAATTTTCGATACACTCTTCTCTATAAAATTCCACAAAATCTCTTATATTCCATTCTTCTATATCTTTATCTTCATTATATTTATATCTATTTTTTCTATCCAAAACTTCTGCACTTACTTTATCATGTGTTACGGATAAAAGTTTACAAATATTATAATTTTCTCTTTGATAATTGTGAATACACTTTACAGTTCCATTCAAAGAACAATTCAAATATCTAAATTTTAAAGATCCAATATCTTTAACTTCCGTTTTTCTATATCTACATTGTTTACAAGATTCAGTAATATCAAAAAATTCAAAATTCAGAGTATAAGAAGGAACACTGGTATTTTTATCACGCCATCTAATAATTATATCCGCTGCAATAAGTTTTTTAACAACTCTGAAAAGATCAGCTTTTGAACATTTCAACAACTCCATAATTTTCGATTCTTCTGTAATTCCATTTCTTATCAATGCAATCACAAATCGTAAACATTTCACGCTATCAATTGTCTGCAATTTATTCAAAATCTTTTCGTCGAAAGTAAACAACTGGAAATAAGATTCGTTATTCGCCATTTTAGCCCCTACCTTACACCTACCCTCACCTAAACTGATTGTCCTCAAGCCATTACAACGATCCAAATTTTGGCCTAATTGCGCAAAATACCTAAAAGCTGGTCTACACTAGGTTTTTTGGTCTTTTTAGCTTTAGCTCCTAAAATCTTATCAAAAAGTTCCCTACGTTCTCCTAACACTTCTAACATTTTATCTTCCAGAGTATTAGTTGTTACAAGATCAATAACAGTAACAGGTTTCTTTTGTCCTATCCTATAAACGCGCCTAAGTCTTTGTTCCATTTTGGCAGGATTCCATAACAAATCAAAATTAATCACATAGCTTGCAACCTGCATATTCTGACCATACGCCATTGAATCTGAACAGATAGCAAAACGTATATTTTCATTTTCAATAAATTTACTTTTTCTTTTTTCAAATATTTTTGGCTTCAAGCCTCCGACTACTGTCACTGATTTTCCAAAAGATTTTAATTCTCGCTTCAATATAGGAATAACTTTGTTTGCATAAAAACTGAAAATAACAACCTTGTGTCTTGGATGAATTTCATTTTCAATAATATCTTTTAACACATCAATTTTCCCACTTTCTCTAATACTTGGATCCTGTGTTTCAGTCGTATCACAAATCTGAATAAGATAATTCATCAATGGTAATATATCAGCTCTATTTATTTTCTTTTGAGAAGCTAAATCATTAAGCTGTTTTAATATTCCTTCCCTTGCATCATCATAGATAGATCTTTGCATCATTGTCATCTCACAAGTCCGCACAACAGAAATCAACGGCGGTCTATCTTTCCAAACTTTTTCAATAGGTCTTCTGATTATGTGATCTTTTATTATTTTTTTCAATTTTTTTTCATTCTTATATCCTACTGTATTTCCCCAATAATCAAATATCAAATAATGGTTTTTAAAATTATAAAATTCTCCTAATATTCTTGGATCAGTAAAATAAAAAGGTGCCCATAATTCTTCCAATCTATTTTCAATAAAAGTCCCAGACATAGGTATACAAATTGCGTTATGTCTTAATTCTCTCCTTATTTTCAATAAAGCCTTTGTCAATTTTGTACTTCGATTTTTCATCTTAGATGCTTCATCTAAAATAAAAATATCAAATCCACTTTTTTTAATAATTTCCAACGATCTATCAAGAATTTCATAATTACATATTACAATTTTCCCTTTACTAAATTGGTACTTACGTCTTCTGCGAGGGTCATCCCTTAATCGTTTACATTTCTTTTTTGATTTACAATTTTTACATTCTCTACTTCTTAAATTAAGTTTAATGCCTTTTTCACATTTTATTCCAACCGTAGAATCTACAATTGATATATCTCCATTGCTTTCTCTGAATGTTGTAAACTTTTCTATTTCATTCCGCCACTGGAATTTTAATCTATTTAGAACAACTATTAATGTCCTTTTATACCCATCTTCAAAAGCTTTACACATTACTCCTAAAGCTTCAGGAGTTTTACCCAAACCCATATCATCACCAATAAGATATTTCTTAGCTTCATAACATACGTTTACAGCTTGTGCTTGAAAAGAAAGTATCTGATTTTCAGGGTCTTTTGTCCAATATTTTGATTGAAAAGTTTTATCCTTCCTTGCTTCTTTTACACGTTCTAATTTCTCCTTAAATTTCCGATAATATCTCTTAAGTTTCTTAGTAAAAAAGAAATTCCATCCATTATTTATAACAAGTTCTTTGATAAAGTCATAGTAATAAATTGTTGATTCGTGATATTTTCTTTTTTTATTATAGGAAATAACAGGAATACGGGAAAGAGTTCTTACTGCTCGTCCAAATAATTTTCTAGATTCAGACCTTACATATATTTGTAATCTTCCACCTTTAAGTAATCCAGTATAAATTCCAACGTTAGCCATTTACTTAATAACGTATTGAGATATCTTTATAATTATTCAGAAACAGCAAAACTTCTATGAGACTGACCTGTTCGAGTATTTCGTATTGGAAGAATAGATTGAACTGTATCCGGACTATGATCACCAGCACTATTGTCAGCTCCTAAATAAAGAATTATTCCAAAAAATATGCCAGCTAAAGTTTCTGGAGCAAGAGCTTCTAAAGCTATACCATCACACTCACCGTCAGCTCCTCCTACTTCTGTTTCTTGTGTTGCTGGCATACCAGGAGGTTCACAAGGTTCCCAATTTAATACAGTTTCATAATATTCATGAACAAAATTTATCTGTGCTCCAGAAAGAAAATTAGCTGGTGTATCAAATAATGTCCCTGTAGCTCTATTCGCATTATTCCAAGTAAGTGCATCCAATCCCCATGTTTCACCGGGAGTTAAATCAACCCTAATTAAATCATAATCAAAACGATGTTCTATACCAAAGAAAGAAGATTCTGTATAAAAAGGTTCATTAATAAAAGAACGTATATGTTCAAGACATATAAATAATCTATCGAAAGAAGTAATCGGAGATGCAAATTTGAGATAAACTTCCCATCTAGTTCCATTATCTACTTTAAGATCAACATCCCAATTTACTGCATGATAAAAGTTTGATGCAGCATCATCGGACTTTACCATCACTCCATTATCAAAATAATTCAATCCCGTTACACCACGGGGCCGAAGTAAACTCCTTACCAATGTGGCATTAGATTGTTGAGTTTCAAGAGCAAATGCCACTGATCCATCTGAAATATATTGTAATATACTTGCATCATCAGGATCAGTAGTTTTATTAATCAATTTTCCTGCATCTGTATCATCTTTATAATATATATATAACGCATCACCAAATTTTACTACTTGATTGGGATCATCATTAATGTCAGTTAAATCAGATCTACTTTTAAATCTTACCAGTGTTTCCCCTTCAATCATTACAGGAACAATATCTCCTTGTTCTGCTTCCATTTGTGTTACACAAATTAATTTATCGTCATCGTCTTTTTCTGGATATTCAAGAAGAGGAAGTTTTGCTACTCTTTGCGCCACTAATACATCTCCATCATGTGCGATTAAATCAAATTTCATTGGAGAATATCGTGGAAGAACTCCAGTTCCAGTCCATTTCGCCATTTTTATTTTGCCTTCTTTGGGGGCAGATAATTCATCCAAAGAAGCTACACCAAAACCTGTAGATAAAGCAGTTTCTAATCTATCTATACGTTCTTGAAATGATCTAAGTTGTCTAGCTGTTATAGCACTCATGCTCTAGCCTTTATTTTAAGATCACCTAAAGTAAATCCTCTTCGATTACGTAATACTGAAAGCGTTTTCCATGCTTCCGTATCGCCACGAGAAGTTATATTAATTCCTGTTACAACTGAATCTAATCCATAATATCCATCCGCTCCATCTGACAATTCACTTCCTATAATCCTATCAACCTGATCTCCTATTTCTAAACTTAAATCGACTCTTCCATGATCTAAAGAAATGTTTTCTATAAAATCAGGAGCACTTGTAAGCATATCTTCCAAAGCTTGTTTCAATTGTTTTAGATCACTCTTAACAACTTGCTGTGAAAATAATTCGCCTAATAATCCATCTTCTGTGCTATTAAGCATATTCCAATCAAGTAATGGAAACTTATCATTCAAATTTCTATTTTTTGTTGGTATAACAAGACTTCCTATTTGTGATGTTCCTGAAGGCAATGTATAAGTTATTGCTGGAACTCCTGTAGTTAAAGCTTTCGGTTTAGGATAAATAGCAGAAGATCTTAAAACAAATTCTAATTTTTCATCAATATAATAAGCTATAAATCTTCCATTGCCATACAATAATTCTCTTTCTTCATTCAACAAATCATCAATTAAAGGAACATCTAACGATATCCGACAAGTCATAAACGCTCGTTTTGTTTTTGCATTAGCAAATTTTTTCCAACCTTCTAAATCAGCATTTAATACATCAGGTAAATCACTTGAATATTGTGGTTTTGAAAATTTTACAACTTGAAAATCATTTTCAAAAGAATAAGTACCTTTAAAAGCGTCTTTATCTCTTCCATCAGGTATAATAAAAGGAATTTTTTTCAGTATATCTTCTTTTTTATCCGCACCACCTACAGCGGCAGCAGGTTTCTCATCTTCTGCTTCTATAGTTTTAGATTCATCATATAAAAATATAAAAGGTCTAGAAGGTTCAAGATTCTTATTAACTTTACTTGTTTCGTATTTAGTTACAGGAGGTTCTATCTTTCTTATACGTTCAGCATTATCAAATATAAATTGTTCTATTTCTGATGCAAATCCAGAAAATACATCACTAATATCATCATGCAATCCTAAATCATCTACAAGATTTTTAGTTATTTCTTCTTTAGATCCAGGAACTGTAAATTCTCTAAATATTCTAGCATATCTTTGAACATCACTAGCAGTTATTTTAGCTTTATCTTCAGTTTGAGTAGTATTCCAAACTTCTGGAGTAGCTCCAGCTTTATTCATGGCAACATATTTTTTATAATCAATAGGATTTTTAAAATGTGAAATATATCTTCTACTCGTTACTTCTCCAGCTTCATATTCTGTATAATTATTATCAGTATCAGAAGGTTGTTTATTTTGATCCGAAGTAGGTCTAAGATATCTAGTCCAACGTGGTATTAATTCGAGCGTAGTTTCAAGTTTTAATGGAGCGCCTACCACAACCGCATGAACAATAGCATCGGCTATACTTCTTTCTACATCAGCTCCAGCTATATTTGTTCCACTATCGGTATCTAATATTTTACCATCTCTTCCAATATATACAGCTTTTGGAACATCGTCTTTCATAAGATGGTTTATAAGTTCAACTTCACTTACATTCTTACTATGTTTAAGATACCAATACCAAGGACCAGGAATGGCTTTTACAACTTTATCAATTGCTTCAACTGGACCCAAACCGTTAATGTCAAAATTGATTGGTCTTATTTTTTCTAACCCAATCTTTTCACCCCAACGAAATATTTTTTCAAAAGATCTTTGACTTATGCGCACTTTTACGCCAGAAAGAAAAGTATTAAGAAATGGTTTAATATACCATTCTTCGATATACATAAGAATTGTAGCATAATTCCAGAAATATTTCACATCCATTGCTACTGCACCAGCAGCTTCTATATATTGTTGTGTAGGATCAAATTTAAACGCTATAGCAAGATCTTTATTATCTCCAGATGTTGCTGAATCTTCTTTTCCATCAACATTAAATACAGTACGTTCACTTCCCAAATATCCATAAGCTGTATTTGCTCCTGGAGGAGGATTTCTAAATTTTTCAAATAATCTATTCGTCGTATTTGTGTCATATCCTAAAATGGGTTTAATAGTATTATCAACTGTATAAATTTTCCCTCGTATTTTAGACATTTTATTAAGATACCATTTTAATCCATAAGCAGTTGTAGTCAGTGTGTCGCTCGTTCTTGAAAGAATTCCTTTTTCTATTACGAGATTTCCTCTAAACACAATATTGCTTGCATTATCAATAGCTACAATCACAGGAGTATTAAATCCTATGTGATTTCCAAAAGCTTTCGCAGGAAATTCTATTTCACATGTGTCTATATGTTCATTAATCCCTTTATTAATTTCTCTTACTTTGCCATCCATTAGAAATGATGTTCTTTTGGTAAGATTACTGAATGTATTATTTCTTAATAGAAAAACCTTATGCTTCCTGAAAGAAGTCACATTTTGTCCAGATTGTATACCAGCTTGAACCATTATAACACCGTATCCAAAACAATATCTTCAATTAAATCTGGCGGAAGACCCTCTATATCTATTTCATACTCATCTGTATTAGTATCTGTCTGGTTATTAGAATTTACCGCACGTACTCCAAATTTCCATGTTTGAACTACACTTGTTACATTCAACTGAAGAGTCGTATAGGATTGAATAATACCATCTACTCTATTAAATTCATAAGCATGTGTAACCCAATCAACATCTCCTGATCCATTATTGTGATAAATTCTAAATTTTGTGGCTAAATTTCCCCATAACCAATAAAAACGAATCCTTGCTTTTCCAACCGATACCCTTGTTAATTCAAGTCCAGTTTCTACAAACGGATTATCTGCATCAAGTGTATTATTAGGATCAGAAGTAGCTGGTAATCCAGGTTGAGGAGGTTTTACTGAAGTAGAAGGTAAAGTCACATCCTGAACATCAAAATTTTCACTTTCATCACCAGTTACTTGACTTCTCAGTTTAACATAGTGAGGACTTGTTCCAGTTAATCCACTGAGATCTTCAATGGTATGTCCGCCATTTTCATCAAATTCGATCAGAATATCAGCCGTTGCAGCATTTGCTATTAATTGATTATCAATATCCACAGCATCATCAAAAACTATTTTTCCTTCAGTATTAGTTACTTCCATATCATAAACTGCAATTCCGTTAGACATAATGGTTTGAGTTGATGTTCCATTCAATAAAATTTTTGAAGTTCCGTAAGTAAATGTAAAGCTCGCATCGAAAGTTATACTCCCAGGACATGTTATAGTCGCTCCACGTGCAATAAGTGTCCCTCCATCAAATGCAATATCTCCACTTGCAGTTATAGGATTATTTACTCCATTTTTGGTATCAAGTATTCCATCTGTTTGTGTAAGATCATGACATGTTAAAGCATCTTGAAGCGTCCATGAACCACCAGCACCGCCATCATTTAATTGAATATCATAAAAAGCATTCCCACTCGACTTAATAGTCTGAGCACCTACGCCATTGAAAATCACAGTGGACTGTTGGGCATCAAATTCCGCACTAGGATCTTGGATGTCCCAGTTGCCTGATACATAAATCAAATTAGCGCCGTCCGTGTCTACGACTAGAGCGTTTTCAGAGCTTCCGTCATCGGCATAGATCGTAAGATCACCGTTGACTTGGAGTGTGGTTCCAGGATTAAGAATTAATTTACCACAAAGATTATTGGTGGTCTGACCAAGACGCAACCACGCACAGGTAATATTAAATCCGGCTGAAGATAATTGAGCTGTTCCTACTACCCAGTTATCAATGTAAAATCGTTCTGTAGTGGTAAGATTACCAAGTAGATTTCTTGGAACACCTAGAGTATCTCTAAACCAAATACGACAATCGCCATAATTGCCACCTGGCATGTCTTGGCGAAGAATATAAAGAATCATTAATTGTCCACCACCGCCCCAAGTACATCCATTGTTTATTAATGTTGAATAAATGTAAAGAGTTCTAGTAGCTCCAGAAGCTCTTATTGTGGAAGTATTATTACCAGTTGTGAGTATGCCGCCAGTAGCAAAAACTACATTACTTAATATATCTGTTATTACACCGTTATTTTGAGTAAAGCTATGAAATATAATGCCCGCAGCATTAATGGTCCCAGTAGCAGATAAAATAAAAGTGGAAGTTTGGCGACTAAACGTACCAGTAGCCATTGCCACATTACCGGCTGTCGTGATATTTCCAGCTCCTGCTTGGAAAGTGCCAGCTGTTAGGGTATAGTTGGTGCAATCAAAATTGGCGTTGCAGTCCCATTTGCCTGCTGAAGCGAAGGGACCATTTACCACTACCGCGCATGTCTGAGTGATCTGTCCAGTATACAAAACATCGACGGCGATTGAAACTACATTATTTGGATAAGTATCTATAGTGCAGTTACCAACATCTGTTCCATCAAATATCACATCTTCTGTAGCCAATGGAACATGCCCTAAAGACCAATTAAGGGCATCATTCCAAACGTTAGTACCGTTTCCATTTGTCCAAGTATTGTTAGCCATTAACTAAATACCCATAAAGCTGAGTTATTTCCTCGATCAACACCATCTGTTACAGTAGCTTGTGCTCCTGTAAGATTTGAATCTCCTACATCCACTCTATTCATAGCACTTGGAGCGCCAAGTGCTATATCCCATTGATCACAATTGATCTTAGCTTCTATAACTATCTTCCAAACTCCGCTTGCTAACGTTAAAGTCTTTGTTTTTGCTGATCCAGCAGCGGTTCCTATAGGCGTAGTTCTATCAATTGCTGCTCCATCTCTTCCACCATAAAAAATATAAGCATCAGGAGCACCACTTGAAGGATGTTCCCACGTAAATGTAACATTGTTTCCAGATACTGTAAATTTTATATCTATAGGAGGTAATACAAAAACTCCTACAACTATTACTCCATAGGCTTCAGGATCAGTTCCAGGAACATTAGTATTACCATAAGCATCTTCTGAAGCTACTCTTACTTTATAACTTCCATTGGCTACTGGAAGTGTAATTACTTTGTAATGTCTATATGGATTATTTAATGCAGAATTTAAAAAAACAATGCTTCCACTTCTTCCTCCAGAAACAAACAAATTATCCCGAAAAGGATAATCTGAATTAATTCTGAAGAAAGATACTTGCCTCTTTCTTGGATTGAAAACCTTTAAACTCATTATTCTATCGCAATAATCGCATCCGTTGAAACATAACCTACGCCATCATGGGTAATCGTAATAGCTGCATAATACAACTTGTTTTTGACAAACCTAGGAGTCGTCTTAGTCACAAAAAATACGCCATTTGTTGCAGAAGCAGAAGTTATAGTGAATAATGCTGCATGATTCTCATCGTAAACTATTATAGAACAATTCGTAAGATTTGTTGTAACTCTTTGTCCATTCTTTGAAAGAAACGCTGCGATTTTCAATTGATCTGAAGTTTCATTATAAACAGGAATACCATGTGCTTCATAATTATAATCTTCAGGTTCCATTGCAATTGGAACATATCTATCGGCATTAGCTAAAGTATTACTTCCATCCATTACTCCTACCCATAACTCATCAGGATTTAAACCTGTGATTTTATACCAACCTCCTCCTATTTCGACAATAGTGGCTCCTGCCGTTGAAACATTGGTATTATCGCTAGCCTTTTTAAGATATTCAAATGCCACTGTCAAACCAGTTGCAGCAACACCACTATCACTGAAATAGACTGTAAAAGTAGCCATTATTGCTCCTACAAAGTTTTTCCTTTAATCTTATATTTCTTGTATTTCCAACCAGACTGTAGCTGTATTATTCCCTGATTCAGACTTTGAAGAACCAGATATTTGAATACCCTGATTAAGAATTACTTCAACTCCAGGAGGCAATTGCACTGATTCTCTTTTAGCTGCATTTGCTGCACCTTCAACCATAATATCTGTGAAATGAGAAGTCCCACCATCCGCAGAAAGTCTGACTCTAAATTTTTCATTTGCATCTGCTTCCATTATGATTCCAATAACTCGAAACGGCTTGGTTCTGCCCACAGCGGCCAGTATTTCCGTATTAGTTCCCCAAGTAGCTGGATCAGCATGAGTATCTAAATCTACTCCTGTAAAATCGTCAGGCAATAATATTGTCCCTGAACTTTCTCCCAATAAGGTATCATATAAATGATCTCCAACTTCATCATCTATATTTGTTGTATTGTTGTGAAATAAGACATGTTCTATATGTTGAGCATTTCCGGCATCTATATCAAATCCGATACCGGAATCACCAATATCAATAAAACGAAACATATTTTCATCACTATCTGCATCAACTATCTGAATGCCAGTTTTACATTCGTGGATTTTACATCCTTCAATAAAGCTTCTTGCCGTTTTATCCAACAAGAGCGCCGTCATATGTGTTATTCCTTCTCCGAGAAAATGGCAATTTTCTATTATTCCATGTTTCAATACTGTTGCGCCATCTGTATGGAGCGCTGTTGCCGCACCAGTTAAATCTTCTCCAACAAATTGACAATCTCTTACCCTGAATCCGCCGTGAGTTATTATTACGCCATTCCCACTTCCTGAACCTAAATTAAAATTCAAATCTTTTAATGAAACCTTACCAGTGAACTTCATAATAGAAGTAGCACTACCATGCGCATTCTTAATTTTCGCCCAATTCCTGTGACTTCCTTTTAAAATATAATTTCCTGTCCATGTAGGATCGCCAGTAGTATTTATATCGTAATTAGTTGTATGTGGGGAAATATTTATTAAAGTTAAATTATCTCCATCAGTTGAAGCAGCATCTAAAGCGGCTTGAATTGTCTTATAGGCAGTTGCCCAAGTCAATCCATCAGCTCCACTACCTTCCGGTGAAACATATAAGGTGTGAGTTACGGCTCTACCTACGATTCCTGCTCCTATTTCTTTTAAATATCCTAAAGCTGTTCCCCCAAGGCCAAAAGCTCTTCTAGATAAAGTCATTTTGTCTCCTCTAACAAATATTTAATATTTAACTTTATCCATCTATTTTTAAATAGGATCAATCATTTCACTTGATTTAATCTTATATCCGCTCTTAATAGAAGCATCATCCGCATTTATTACACCTATTTCTTTAGTTACAAAAGTTCCTGTTCCTTCATCCCACTGTATATGGTGTGCTTCTACATCAAATACACCAGAATCCTTTGCTCTAAATCTAATTCTTATTTTGTTTCCAGGAATAGTAGGGTCTAATCTTGTTCCTTCTTCAGGATCAGTAGGATCTTGATGAGGTCTAAATCCTGAATGTGGAATTGCATAAATATCGACTTCACTAATCGTATCAATACTTAGCATCTGAACTTTTACGATCTCTCCTGTAAATTCCTTTACAAATTTATTATCTACATACAAAGCATAAAGTGTTTCCGCCGCAGTTTTGTAATAGTTAGTCGTAAGACTATGGCTGAAATCCACAATTATAGTCATAGGATTATACTGATCAATTCTTATTCGTAATATTGTAGTTAGACCAGGAATTCTTGTATGGAAAATATTTTCTTCCTTAATGGTAGTTGATCCTACTTCTGAAACAACTGTTCCTATTGCAAAATTATCACTTGCGTCTTCCGCTGTTGTTCCTGTTATTCTTTGCCTTAACCATACTCCTTGACCTGATCCATGTGCTAATACTCCTGAACCTCCGATTAACAAAGCATTATCTGTAGTTACTTCAGTAAAATGTCCGTCGGATAAAAATGTTGGTCTAATCTGATAATTCCGTATTGCATCACTTCCATCTCTTGTTATTACTCCATCAGGTCCACGTTCCAAAGCAAATTTAACAACATTAGAACTTTTTACATTGAATCCATATATCTGAACTCCCGATAAAGATCTACCTGTTTGGTTTCGCCAGAATACTTTCCTATATTGATCAAAAGTATCAGTTGGAAAATCTGAGGGTGGTTTAAATCCTGGTTGAAATACGCTATCTACATCACTGTCAATCGGTACTAAAGTATGATATCCTCCAACTTTTCTTTTCATATCAATCGGATGATATTCGGCTAAAGCAAGTATTAATTTACTGATGTCAGACATGTACTATTAAATTTTCTATCTTATCCGAATACAATAATCCTCCACCATATATATTAAATCTTGTATTCGGATTTTTTCTTATTAAATCTAAAACTAAGTCTCTACTCTTAATTAAAACACTATCAGTCAAAACCGGATTTCCTTCGGCATCCTCAAGTAGGATAGTTTCTCTATCAAGTGCATCCTTAAACTTTATTGGCTCTTCAAAAGCATAACGTTTCATGTTTTTATAACAAAAATCTAATCCATATACATTGATTTCCTTAGTCAGCCCCATATACAATGCACATGTTATAGCTGAATACCCTACTGAATATCCTGCATCAAGAATTGGAAAATTATATACTAAACGTATTACTCTCTTTATACTATCTTCTTCATTTAATGATGTTCCAAAAAACTTAACAGGTAAATTTCTCTTTATCCAATGTTCCACAACTTTATAATTTACTACAGAAGAAGCTAACAACATTGTTTCTTTATGCCTTAAATCATCTAGATCTTCTACGCATCTTTCATATACATCATCGTCAGGATGAATAACTACATAGTATTGACAATCAATATATCTGAAGGCGTCATTAACTGTCATATTAATTACTTGTTTCCCATTTAAATCCTCTACATATTTTTCTAAAGAAGGACCATTACTAACAATATTTATTGATCCATTATTATAATGATTTTTAAGACTTTCTAAACTCCTATTTTTATAATATTCTTTTTTCTTCATAAAATCATAATTTTTTCGCCATATAAGTTCCCAATGTTTAACTGCCTTTCTATTCCAAACAAATGTATTACTTATTTTTCTTGTTAAACTTAAATCCATAACCTTTGCAATTTCTTTAGCTCTTTCATAATAAGTGTGATTTTCAAGACAATATTTTCTTTGTTCTTCTACTAATTTCTTTCGTTTTTCCTCATCTCCTAGATATTCTTCAATCAATTGAGTAAGGTGACTCTGATCTCCATATATTGGAAACATTCCCTCAGGAAATAGATCAAATATATCTCGACGTTGCCCAGACGTAAGAACTAATGCTCCTGCCAGAGGCGATTCAAAAATGCGCGGGGCTAAACATGTTGCTTTTATTTTTTTAGTGTTCCCAGACAAGAATATACCGTCACGGAACTCATCTCTAGGTATATCGACGTTAATTTTTGTACCAGCCGTATATTTTGCCATTTCTTCATACGATATTTTATTCCCTACAAATAAGTTATTTCTTATATCATTATTTCCAAAATTACTTTTCCTAGCTCCAATAAATTTTGTATTGTGCCTGAACATACATTGTGTCAGATCAGGATCCATAAGAAATTTAAAACGTTCTCGATAAAAACTTCCTCCAACTAAAATATCCGACTCATACATTGTCAATACTTTTTGCGGTTTGAATATTCTTTCGTCTGCGGCCATTGGCAAATAATATCCATTGTGATGATAATTAGCAGTACCTTTATCATTTGAAAAATTGTAGTCATAAAATTGACTCCAACCTTTAGTTATATCCATTTGTTGAGGTTCATCAGTAAGAACCAAAGCAGTTTTGCATCCAATCTTTCTTATGCTATTAATAATAACAGGATTAATATGGTATCCATGAATTGCTATAACTACATCAAATCTATCTTGAACGACAATATTCAAAATAGGAGCAGTTACTATTTCAGTAAGTCTATTCCAATTATATTCTTCTGAAAAATTAAAATTTTCTTTACAGGCAGGACATTGAAACTTCGTTAATCTCGATGCTTCTCTAAAAGCATGGTGCGTATCATATTCTTCTACTTCATACCCAAGACGCACAAACGCATTATAATAGCTTTCTGCTACTGCTAAAGTGGAATATTCAAAACCAGGATCTAATATCAATATTTTCATATAAAACAATAACGTTTATCATAGCTCTCAACATGCTAAAGATTTTAGGAATGATAGATTATAATTAATTCCTATTCCAGTTTCGTCAGACATAGATGCAGACTCGAAGAAACAATTTTTCAGTGTTTCACCATTTATAACCAATGTACCTAATCTTCCCAATGGTCCATTAATCATATTGTAGAAATAAGCTTCAAGATTTTTTCTATTTAATTGACCTTCATCCAATCCCAATATCCAACATTCACACCTTATTCTTTCAAATCCACCTACACGAATTATTCTGCTTCCTCCTCCAAAACTGTCAGTATAAGTTACTGTTATCTGTGTTTCAAAATTTCTTACTTTATCGGTATTATGCCAAAATGTAAAAGTTCTATTTGTAAAATCATCTAAAGTTGATTGAAATGTCATTACACGTCCGCGTGTAAATCCTAAAAGGTCAGACACAGACAATTGTCTTACTGACCCTCCTGTATTCTGATCTCCTATTATAAAACCAATTGTGTATCTTATATAATTCTTTACTTTTTCTAAATCATAATCTATATTTTCTACATTACAATTTAAATAAGTATTTCCATTAAGAATTAAATTTGCTTCTTTTGTTCCTATTTGTTCGTTTAAAGAATTACAATATTCTTCTATAGTTTTTCGAGTAGCAGTAGAAGGAGGAATAAGATAACTACGCAGATTTAATCTTTTTGTTACAACACCAGATTCCTGAAGAATTCCGCCAACCGTTCTAGGATATAATACAACAAACGGACTACTACGTCCACTCAAGACGCCGTAACCCTCTGTTGCAACTTGATCACCATCGAAAGTAGGATAAACCATTATTCACTATAAACAGTCGGAACGCCCATCTCTCCCACCATATTAGCAGCAGCACGTTCTTGAACTATTGCACCTTCAGCAGATCGTCTTGTATTTTTTTCAATATTTTGAAATATAGTAACAAGACGATCAAATTCTGCTTTATTTGAAGCTCTAAGCTCTCTTTCAGCTTCAGAACCAACTAATCCACCTCTAGTCGTATATGGTTTCTTTTCTTTATAACCTTTTTCATAAACAGTCGGAACGCCCATTTCCCCTATCCAATCAGCAGTAGTAATTTGTGCCTTACGTCTTGCCCAATCTTCTTTTCTTGCTGCTTCAGCTTGAAGTCTTTCTTGGGTACGTTTTTCTTGATTAGCCTTTAATTGTCCTAATGCAGTAGCTCTTGCCGCTTGTGCTGATCCAGTTATTTCACCTGCACCTACAATTTTTCCTATTTTACCAGCGCCAGCCTTAGCAGCCGCTCCAACTCCAGCAGCCGCTCCTCTAAATCTAGGACCAAAAGTTGCTCTTAATGCAGCAATTCTTGCCATCATACTTTTTGCAGCAGCAGTCTCTCTTCCTAAAGGATCAGTTACGTTTTTAAGAGCTATCGCAAAAGCTTTAAGCTGATCTTCAGCTACTTCAACACTTAATTTAGCAGCTTCAATAGCAGCTTCACGTTCTTTACGTTCTTTATGTGCTTGTAAACCACTCCAGCCTCCTTTTAAGACTGATCTTTCAAGTTTTACTAAAGCTCTTCTTGTTTCTCCTAATTCTTTTTCTAATCTCTCTCTAGTTTTTTCTTTACCCCCTGTTCTTATTTCTTCTTCAAGAGTACCAACCTGTTCTCTTACACCTTTTCTACGCAAAGCATCCTTAAAAGTTTTATCTTCCATCCCAATAAAAGGTAAATTCCCTATAAAAGATGTTCCCAATTCAACAATTACTTTATCAACCATCTTATCTATAAAATCTACTATTTTTGGTCCAATTGTAGCATTGAAAAAATCAACCAACATAAGAAATACATCTTTCAAAGTTTGATACAAAAATTTTCCTATAATACTAATTACATCCATAAATGCATTAGCAAACGCATCAAAAGATTTAACAAAAGTTTCTGGATCAGCTAATTTTTTAAACATTCCTGAGATTACATCCGCAATAAATTTTGCTTCAATCTTTATTATTTCAATGGTATCCAATACAGTATCAAAAATCTTTACTAAAAAGGTCGGAATATTTTTAATATGTTCAACAATCTTTAATAAAGCTTCTCTAAATTTTTCCGCCGTTTCTGTCTCAAAAATCTTAGCAAAATCTTCAGTCTTTAATACAGTTAAAATACCATCAAGTCCTTTTTTCATAGGCTCAATTATTGTATCAATCACAGGCTGTGCAAATTTTTGGAAAGCCTTAAAAAATCTTTCAACGGCTTCTGATTTTAATAACCATTGTGTAATCTCTTTAATCATATCTACAAGATCTTTAAATGGACCCTGAATTGCTCTTGCAAATCCCCCAACAAGTAAAGAACGTAATACAGTAATATTCCCATAAAGAATTTTAAACTGTCTATCAAATTCTTTTGTTACGCCCTTGTGTGCTGCATCAAGCTGTTTAGTTACCTTAACAAAATCGCGTGAAATTTCAAGATATTTTTCATAACCTGATTTTAATGCTAATACAGCATTTCTTGACTGAATACGAGATGCAACAGTCCTAATCTCAGCAATGGAAACTTTCTGCAATTGTTTGATAATATCTCCCAAAGGCTTAAGAACAATTTGCCCATTTTTCCCCATTTCTGTAAAACTCATACCAATACCTTCAAACTTCTTACGAATTTGGCCGCTAGGAGCAATCAATCCTGTCAATAACAAACTTAATCCACGTGAGGCTCTACTTGCAGAAAATCCTGACAATGTAATAGTTGCAAGTGCTTTCGTTACATCTTCAAAACTCACGCCAGCAGAAGAAGCAATAGGAATAATATTTGTTAATGCAGAAGCAAATTCATCAACCGTTGCTCTTGCAAATACCTGTCCTGCAAATAATTGTCTTGTTACCAGATCTGCTTCACTAGCATCTTTACTATATGCTCTAAGAACTGAAACAACAGCCTTAGTAGCTCCTGAAAGACTTGCAGCACCAGCTACAGCTAATATAGAAGATTTTTCTAAAATTTTTGCACCTTTAGCAGCAGTTCTAAATCCTGCCGAAGTAACATCAAATAGAGTCTTTTGAATATCCCCCATTGCAAATCCAAATTCACTTGCTAATCTCATCGCAAGAGTAGCAAACTTCCTCGTCGATTGTCCTGCAACATCTGTTACAAGGCCAAATGTTTTTGCAGCTTCTACCTGAATTGCCACAAATTCTTTAAAACCAACAGCAATTTGATCTACAAGTTTTTTCACAATACCAAGAATAGCTTGAACAGATAATTTTGTTATAGCCTTAAGAGTTGCCCAAACTCCTTTCCAGACTCCTACTATTATTTTTCCTATTCCTCTAAAAATTGCTACTACTGTCTTAACAAATGCTGAAATAATGGCCACAATCGCTTTGACTAAAGACCTAAATAAATCTACAATTTCTTTAACAAAAGCTGTAAAAGTTTCCATTACCGCTCTTACAAGTCCTGCAACTATGCCTACCAGAATAGAAACCATCATCGTTCCGTGTGCTGCAATCACACCAATAAAGAACGTTTCAAAAAAACTACCTAAAAATCTTGCGCCAAGTCTTAGAGTAGCAGTTATTCCATTTAATAAAGCTTCAGCAATTTCACCACCAGCTTTTCCTAAATCTCCTAAAATTGAACCAATGGTTTCTCCAAACAAATTTCCAATAACTGAACCCAATTGTCCAAGAGCAGGACCAAATATACCTTGAATTTTAGTAGGATCAAATAAGGTTTTTAATGCACTAGCAGCAGCAATTCCTACAAAGCCTGTAGTTTGAATCGTACCGATCATCATTTTTGAAAATCTTGCTCTTTGTTTTGCCATCCTTTGCATTTGCTGACGCTGCATACGTTCACGTAATCTTTCTTCTTCACGCATAGCACGTCTTATAGCATTAAGTTTTGCACGACGTTCAGCCGCAAAATCTTTTCCTCCTAATATCTTACCTATCGTTGATCCTGCTCTTCCACGCCCTATATTAGTAAGCTCTACATTAACAGCTTTAAGACCAGTTTCTAAATTTTTAGCATTCTTTGCCGCATTCTTTAATTCTTCTCGTGCTTTCTTATATCCAGAGCGCATCCATGTAGCGCCCTTCAATCCTGATCCTGCGGCAGATGCTAAAGCTTTATCTAATTGCTTGACAGTCCCCTTCAATTTTACCATCTTAGAAGTGGTGCCAGCAATCCCACGATCTTTTAATTTTAGAGTAAGAGCGATTACTTGGTCAGGCATTATCTTCTCGCATTCAAAGTATCGCGTCCCACATTGAAATTAATTGATTTTTCTCTTGATTTTCTCATAGCTTTTAAAACAAGCCTAGTATCAAAATTCGGATGTAATAGTACTTCAGGCGTTATCCAACTAAAATCTTCGTCTGGTATAGCTATCTTTCCTTTCTTTATCTGATTAATAGCCTCATTGACTTTATCATAAGGAGCACCCCATGATTTCAAAAACATTCCCATTTTTTGTAATTCGGCCTTTGAAGATTCTTTGCCTATAAATATTTTTTCTTGAGGTCCAGCAACAATTCTGTTCTTTTGTTTAGGTCTAAATTGTTCTGGTACTTTCATTTCCTTCCGTCCTTCTATTTGATGATCTTTCCAAGAAGATTTTTTACCATACATTGCTTCTATGCGTCTTATAATAGATCCTTGTAATCCAATTAATATATTTAAATCAATTTCATCAATATGTTCTATAAATTCCTTTAATGTCTTACATCCTCCTAATCCATAATTGCTTGCAAACATATCAACTATATCATAAAAATCCCGGACGTCTGCTTTTATAACAGTTCCATCCGGGAATTCTATTTCTTCAAAATAATTTGCTGCGTCTGAACTTCCCAATATAGATTTTTTCAAATCTTCTAATTGTTCATTCAGACTTCTCTTCTGATTTTTCATCATCACTAAAAGTCATACTAGTTACAGTTTTCAATTCACTAAAATCATATTCAGTGGCTTCTCTATAAGGAATCTCTCCATTCATTGCAAATCTACTTACATCTGTAGCATCATCAAAATCAAATAATTCTAACATCTTATCTTTGATTTCTATATCTTCCTTTTCATTCTTTTTGTCTCTCTTAAATTCTGGATGTTTTCTGGCGATAGACATTCTAACAATGTCGATAAGAATTGCTACCATTTGATCCTGAATACCAATTAATTCATTTTGATCATCTGGACTTAATTCTTTAACAGTAATTGCACCCTCTTCATCTTTCTTCGGTTTTCCTTTCTCATCAACATCAAATTGAATTCTATTTATTTCTTTCTGAAGATCTAATGCTTTCTTATAAACATCTTTCAACGCCAATCTCTGTTTAATCGTAAGAGTTGAAAAAGTGTAAACTTTTTCATCAGATAATGATAATTTGAGAAATTTCATACTATCCTCCTTTGTTTTATAAACGTTCTAATCTATTCAATAAAATAACGGTTGATAAAAATCAACCGTTATTAAAAATTTAAAAATATTCTAAAAACCTGTAAGTCGTTTACTATACCCAACTTGGCCAAGAACCTCCCTTGGAAGCCCCTTCAGCATCCTGACTACTAATCGCCAATGTCATATCTGAAGTCACAAAGTCATTCTGCGTAGAATTCACATTATAACTTGTTACTTTGCAATAGTTAATTGTTCCAGTAAGACCACCACTGTTCTTCCCCGTTGCAAGAGTTACAGTTACATATGCATTATCAAGCGGATCATCCGCAGTATCAAACCTTGCAGTAGAGACAGTAATTTCACCAGTCCTGTTTCCAAGTTCTACAGCAAGAGGCAGACGATAGTCACCTCCATAGAAACTCTGCGGATCACCATCATACGAAACAGTAACTTCAGTAGCAATTCCAAGATCATTACTACCTACACTAATTGTTCCTACACTAAATTGGTCAGTTTTGTTATCGCTAAGGCTCTTTATCCTTAACTTCTATAGGTTGAATTCCCTATAGCTCGGACTATATCTTCAAGTCTCTTGACTTGTCGGGCACTCGTGGGAAGGATTATTGTTGGGACTCACCTTCCTAGTCTCTGCACCTTCCAGGAAACTTATACCCTTCCTGGCTTGGCTCAGGATTCCCATCTCAGGGTTCCCTGAATTCACCCGATTTTTCATCTTTTGTCACCAAAAGAGCCAGCTAATTTTTGAAGGCCTCAACTGGAAGGCCATGTTTAACACTCCTTTCTTGATCTTTGTTTAAACCATTCAGCTCTATTTGCAACTGTCTGTCTTGAGCGACCTAATTCATCAGCAATCCTACATAGATTCTTTTAAATTTGAACACTAAAAAATCCCAAGTCTTATGTCCACTTCTTCAATTGCTTTATCCCAAGTCCAATCTTTTGCTTTCTTAAGCCCTAATTCAATTTTATCACGCATTTCTTTATTGTCATAATCCTCATATACTTCTTCCATCTTTCCAGCTAATTCATCAACATTTCCTTCCGCAAACTTCTGACCTTCATAATATTCTGAAGTTCCTTTATAAAGTTCTTCATCGGCGTAAATATATTCCTTTTCCATACACAAAAATCCAACATCATGTAAATATTCAAGAAATCCATTTGTCAAATCAGCGTTCAACTGGATTATAGGAATTCCCATTCCCATGGCTTGAAGTCCTGGAAGCCAAGTAGATTCCCCCATGGAAAATCCTACGAGACAATCAAATCTTGCAAGAAGATGTGGCATAACACTTTCATGCAAAGGCACATCTATCAAGCACATATGAGGATATTCATCTGGCGATTTTTTAATTTCTTCAAGGTATTGATTAAATTCATGAACAATAGTCCAACGCTCATCATTCT
>Ga0114919_10000001_pt1 | contig 156582 bp, 93 predicted proteins | sample BlataG_FD_88682 | JGI IMG/M metagenome (GOLD analysis project Ga0114919, IMG submission 88682) | Deep subsurface microbial communities from Black Sea to uncover new lineages of life (NeLLi) - Black_00105 metaG | ecosystem: Environmental > Aquatic > Marine > Oceanic > Sediment | place: Atlantic... | reverse complement strand
CCTCCACCCGACATATCCCAACATCAAGAAGAATGCCAAACAGACCATGGCATTATATCCAAAATAAAACGCAGTCTGCATCAACCCACTCATATCTGACCTAGCAACAAAGTAATAAACGGCGTATGCATACACAAACAAACCAGTAGACCCACCACAGAGGAATGATCTCCACCACCATCTGTGATCTTCCGCTGCCAGTTGGAAATATGTCAGTGCTATAGTGATAAAGGCCGTCACAACAATGAGGATGCAGAAAACAATGAAGATGATGGAGTAGATGGTGTATACCTTGAGACTCCATATTGATGCGAATATGTAGTAGAGCTCAATGTAGATGGCTGAAAAGGGGAGGAATCCAGCCATGATCATTTGGGGGAGAGAGGAACGATACCAAGGCAGTTCTGGAATCTCTCGGGGATACTTGTTCGTCCTGCAAGGTGCGTAAAATTCAGTCTTGCTATTCTTACCCAGCACACCTCCCACCACAGTCAATGGGATGGTCACCATTGACCATAGCAGCGAGATGATGATGATGGTGCCAGCTGGGAAGGCAGCGGTGGATCCGTACCCCCAAGCTATAGAGTTGTTGATGGAAAATGTCAGGAAGAGAGGTCCACAGAAGATAAATGCTGCAAGAAGGAGATTAGTAACCCACTTAGTGCCGCCCATTTGCTTGTAATAGCTGGCAGAGCTGTAGCCAGCAATACCGGCAGTAAGGGCGTAGAGAACAATGAGCGCAGTGAACATGGCGCCCCTGTTGTATGGATAGAAAGCTCCTACCAGGGCGAGGGCAAATACGCAGAATCCAAGTACCAGCAGCTGAGTGCCGACACCAATGCAGGCGCAGAAGAGAGAGCGACCTGGTGGGAATCTAAACACGTCACCATGTACAAACTTCCACCCAGATTCCTCTGCTTCATCTGGGTCTTCCAGCCCCTCTGAGGCATACTTGACGAAATCAGCTCTCAGTACTCTCATCAGAATGGTGGCCAGGAAACCAGTCAAGAGGAGAACTGTAACACAAGAGTTGACAATGGAGAACCAATGGATCTCCAGGTGTTGCTTTAGAAACTGGTACTTGCGGTACTTGTCCATGCGCTTTGAAAAGGTAGTGGCTGTCTCCCTCCATGTCACTGCATAGGAAAATTCAGCAGATACTGGAGCGGTGACGCCTTCACTGATGTCGACTACTGATGTTGGGTCCGTAGAGACATTAATCTCAATGACTCTGTCCTTGTTGTAGGCAATTTCAAAGTTGAAGTGGGTGAAGAGGAAGAGTTTGGTCGACCCGACCCCTGCTGCTTCACTCTTACCCACATACCCCCAGATCGGAAGGTCATCGTAGACAAATTGGAAGTAGTAGTCCTTGGAGACTGCTTTTCTTAAGGTGTCCAGGTCCTTGGTTTCCAGGCTGCGTGTGCATAGGACAGTGCGATCTTTGGGTAGTTTGAATGAGAGGTCGTATTCGGTGGCCACCATTCTATTGCCATCTACAACTTCACCGAGAGTGAGGAGCTTGTGGTCCTTGTCTGATGGCTGGCAGAATGGGAGGTCGTAGTATTGGTATGTTTCTGTGGGACTAGCAAATGGACCGACTGCAGGAAGAAGGGGAAGAGGGAAGTAGGAGGGCGAGTGAATGGGTGTGGGGAATTGGAGAAGGGACGTTGGCGGTTGAAGGTAGACTGGTGGTGATCGCTACAGACTTGCGAGTTGTGATATGGCTCTTACCTTTATTCGCCCAGAGTGTGATCTTATCGCCCTCCTTGAACTTATGTTTAGCTGCTAAGCCTGTAGTTGCCACCACTGCAAGTAGCAGTAATTGAAGGAGAATTTTCACCTTCATATCTATTAATATGTAGCTGTAGTATCTAAATCTGGTGATCTATAATTCAACCTATCGATGGCTTCAGATAATACGTTTTAAAACGAACAGCACTATTCAGAATGGGCTGATCTTTACTTTTGTTGATCTCGCGGCTGGCTGCCCTTTCTCAACAAAACTGCAGCTTCAAATGGACGTATGGCTCGTGGCTTGTGTTTAATGATTGGTTTCTAAACAACGAAATGATTATTTGAGACAGAATCCTCCCCTCTGCTTTTGAACGAAGATGGGAGAGGACGTCCCTCTCAGAGGAGCTCCTCAGAGCCTGACATTCAGCCTGTGTTGTGTCTGAGGGTTCAGCGAATATAAGGTTGACATCCCCCAGCTATGGCGTGGTAGAATTGAGGATTGAGGAATGAAGAGGAAATAAATGGGATAATTATGCTGAGTTTTGCATTTCAACCCTTTCCTCTCCTTTCTCTTCCCACACACGCGATGGGTGTCGGCGGACTGCCCCCTCCGCAACTCTTCCTCTCCATTCCCTATTTCTCCCACCCTTGGACCAGTCCACTACACCATTTTGAATCTCCAGTATCAAGAGCTATAGTTGCTCAAACAATTATAAGGAAGCATATATATACTACTAGTGCGTTCTGCCACAGAAATCTATTTCGTGATGCGACGTGCATTCACTCAGACCCTTGAACATGCTCTCAAATCAGAGTCTACATCGTTAAATCAACAATGCAGCAGACACTTCGCAACAGCCCGACTATTATTACGGAACGACGTCTTCAATCCCATCTCCTCATCCACTCCGACCCTCCGTTCCACTCTCCATCCAAACAACAACAGTAATAACAATAAAACCCCAACAACACATCAACACTTCAGGCCCTTCACAACATCCCTCCGCCTACAACGCAACGATATCTTCGACCCCACCTCCCCCTTTGCCCCGAGAGAAACCCCAGTGAACACCATCCTTAAGGTTGTCCCTCAACAGACTGCCTTTGTCGTAGAACGTTTTGGTAAATACTCAAGAATCCTGGGCCCTGGTCTCCATGTCCTCATCCCAGTAGTCGATCGCATATCATATGCACATTCTCTCAAAGAAACCACCATCCCTGTTCCCAACCAGACCGCCATCACCAAGGATAACGTGTCCCTCACAATTGACGGTGTGTTGTACATCAAAGTGATAGACCCTTACCAGGCCTCATATGGAGTAGAGAATGCACTGTATGCAGCAACGCAGCTAGCACAGACCACTATGCGCAGTGAGCTGGGTAAGATGACACTGGATAATGTCTTTTCAGAGAGAGATACTCTGAATTTGAATATTGTCCAGAGCATTCAGCCAGCAGCCAGTCAATGGGGCCTTCAAGTGCTGAGGTATGAGATTAGAGACATCATGCCACCAATTTCGGTCAGAAATGCAATGGAGCTTCAAGCAGAAGCTGAACGTAGGAAGCGTGCTCAGATTTTAGAGAGTGAGGGTGCGAGACAGGCCAAGGTGAATGTCGCCGAGGCTGACAAGTCACAGGTCATCTTGTCATCTGAAGCAGCCCAGACAAGCTCAATCAACAGAGCTCAAGGTGAGGCTGCAGCTATTGAAGCCAGAGCTCAGGCTACCGCTAAAGGTATAGACATGCTGGCAGCTGCTATTCACGAAAAGGGAGGAAGTGATGCGGTCGCAATGAGAGTGGCAGAGCAGTATTTAGATGCGTTTGGGGAGATTGCGAAAAAGGGGAATACTATGCTGTTGCCTGCTGCTACTGATCATCCAGCTGCAATGGTGGCTCAGGCAATGAGTATTTTCAAATCAATGTCATCGTCGGTAGAAGGAGGAGAAGGTGGCAGTGAAGGAAGAGGGAAGCAGGTGGACGAGAATGGAGGGGGGAAGAGGGGTGGTGCAAGGAGAGATGTGTCTGCAACTGGTGGAGGAGACAGGAGGAGCGAATCTCAAGCTCAAGCTGGTTTCAGGCTTTCAATGCCTTAAGTGGATGGAAATGGCAACAGTTTTACATTTCATGCATTCACGATTCTTCAAAGTAATAATATCATAGTTAGCCACTCTCTAGTGCTGCCTGAAATCTGATTTGATTTTTCAACCACAAAATCGACGATAGATTGTTCCAAATATGTCTTTTAGTCACGCCTTCCCACACTTGAATAGCTTCTGTATACGATCAACAAGATTAGATCGGAATGCAAGACTATGCCGTCCTGCAACCCGATCACCTTGCCGACCAGCCACTGCCTCTCACAATGCGAACACTGACAATTTCCTGGCTCCACCCTCCTTTGCTCCACAACCTCTAGCAGACATAGCTGTAGCCACATCAACATCCTCAACTACGTCTTCACCAAACACATCATCTCTACCCCCTTCCACTGCCACCACAATCGCTCTATTGGGCGGCCTTGCTCTAGCCGGCTTTGCAGTCAAACGCATCTTGGACACCCCTTCTCGCGCTTACGACCAAAACGTCGGCGAAGAATACGATGCATGGACAGAAGAAGGCATCTTAGAGTACTACTGGGGTGAACACATTCATCTAGGCTACTACAACAAGGCTGAGAGAGATGCAGGTTACTTGAAAAAGGACTTTAAACAGGCAAAATTTGACTTTATCGACCAAATGTTGTCGTGGTCTGGAGCCAAGCAACCACAGAAAATCCTGGATGTGGGCTGCGGTATTGGCGGTACTTCTCGCTACCTTGGTGCCAAGTTCCCAGGGTCAGCTGTCCAAGGCATCACGCTATCTCCCAAGCAGGTAGAAAGAGGCACCCAACTGGCCAAAGACAGAGGTCTGTCCAATGTTTCATTCAAAGTCATGGATGCCCTAAAAATGGACATCCCAGACAATTCTTACGACCTCGTATGGGCCTGTGAAAGTGGAGAACATATGCCAGACAAGAAGAAATACGTAGATGAGATGATGCGAGTATTAAAACCAGGAGGCACTCTTGTCATTGCCACTTGGTGCCAACGCGATGAAACACCGGAAAAGCCCCTGACAGAAGAGGACAAGGAACGCCTCCAGTTTCTGTATGACGAGTGGGCTCACCCATACTTTGTATCTAAAGAACATTACGGCAGGCTGCTAACCAAAGGAGGTCTGGCTGAGAATGTGGAGGTGCAAGACTGGACAGAGCCCACTATTGCGTCGTGGAGACATAGCGTGTGGGTGGGTGTGTTTGACCCCTGGGCGGTCGTATTCAGGGGGCCGGTTATCTGGTACAAGGTAATAAGGGAGATTGTTACATTGGAGAGGATGCATAGAGCTTTTGCTGATGGATTGATGGAGTATGGAATGATTAAATGTACTAAATCTCTTACTGTAGGAGCAGCTGAAGAAGGGGGAGAGAAGGTGGGGGCTGCTGCTGCTGCCAGTTCTTCCTCTTTGGGCGGCTCTGAGTAATAGTGGCGGCTATCAAATATACAAACTTGATCTCTTCTAGTCTTTCTTTTTGCTGTAAGAATGTGCACTATAATGATTTGATTTGTTTTTAATTACATATGTACAAGGTAAGGTCAATCAATGATCAATCGCCGAATTCATTTCTAGACAACAGTAGTGGGGTGCTGGGAATATATTTTGTAAAATTGTCTCATTTATTATTGGCTACCGTGATCAGAAGGCAGATTGGTGAGAGGATGGGATTTCAATTGAGGACCATGATTGGGTGGGTTGCTATAATACATTTGTGTTGGTTGTTGCTGCTGTTGTTGGGTTGTGAGAATAGGTCCTCTCACATAGTAGCCCATAATTGCTGTTGATGTTGAATTATTTACTGGTCCATTTGTCGTTGTCTTTCTTTGTTGTTGTTGTTGTTGATGATGATGATGATGACTAGTACTATCATACATTGGTACTACACTACTCGTGCTGATTGGAGGAGGTGGTTGGTTATTTGGTTGGTGTGAGAATTTTGTTCCATTTGTTGCCATCATGTTTGTAGGTGTAGTAGTATTTTCGGGTACTGATATTGGCAAACCATCTTGCATACTTGGTGCTGCTGCTTGTTGTTGCCCATTGCTAATATTACTATGATGTTGTTCTTGTTCTTGTTGTTGTACTTGTTGTTGAGGCATCATTGGTGGTGCCTCTACATATTGCCACACATGCCTATTATCGCTGGTGAATATCTGATGCACTTGTGCATGTGTCATTCCTGGTGGAGGGGGCGGTACTTGTGCATATTCCTGTTGACGCCTTTCTTGTTGTTGTTCTTGCTGATAAATACCACATGGTGCTGCAGAGGAATAATTAGGATTGTAATTTCCTCCTTGTCCAGCTCCAGTTCCTCCTCCTCCTCCCACTGGAGCGTCTTCAGAAATCATAAATTCTCTCAACAAAAAGGAAGAATTAGGAACAACCAATCTTCTCCTTCCCTGCCTCAGTACAGTATACCTCAGATCTACCTTTTCACAGACTCCTTCAAACCAGGAGCCTCCTGGGCCCATGATCATGCCATTTCCCATCAGGGAGGATGTGGCAGATGAGGAGGACGACACCGGGCTGCTCATGGTGACCGTGACCCTGTCGCCCAGCTTGAATGGCTGGACGACAAACAGGAAGAATCCTGCCAAGAAATTTTGAGTCATATCTTTGGCTGCTACTGCAATGGCAATACCAGCTGGCAATAGGAGGGCAGAGACGTTGACACCCAACATACTGAGGATGATGACGCCTGCTGTGGCCAGGGCCCCGATTTCAGAGAGCGTGATGATACCGCCTGCTGTGCGTTGATCTAGAGCCCCCTGTCTTCTTAAGTAAGCAACTGTGTTTTGAATGACGGAATTGACAAACCATAGCATCCATAGAAGTACTACTAGTAGGCCCAAACGAGGGAATAGCATGCTGGCGTTGCTCCTTATGCTTCTCAGAGCCATACCTGTACCCAACAATAGAGGGGCCAACATGGGGAGGGAGACTTGACTGGCTAGAAGACCGACTTGGGTGGCTATGAGGGCTAGTAGAGCAGGTAGACGGATACTTAGGTTGGCCATGCTGATGGTGAGTCTGATTTTCTGGACTTGAGGACGATCCCAAATCCATAAAATTTTCCCCCAAGCGTCATCAGGCAGGTCCTTTGCGAGATCTTGGAGACCTTCCTTCCATAGTTGGACCCTGCGGCCTGCTGAGCTAGTTTTGACTAGGGAAATAGAGGCTCTACCAGCTGCTAAGATGGCTCCTTTCAAGCCAGACATGAATCTATCGACGGCAGCACCGAAAAGGAGGAGGAGGTTGACGCCGTGGCCGAGCGCTTCACCTGGACGGGTTGCCGTTGTTGTTGTTGTGGAGAACGGGGATGGTGTGGATGCAGTTTGACCACTGGCCCTTCTTTCTTCTATTTCCAAGTCTTCATAGTCATCAGAATCATAGCCAGAGGACTCTGTTTGCCAATCATCTGGGTCTGGTTGCGTGGAAAAAGTGTTAAAGGCGGTAGCGGCAACGGTGGTCGGACGCAAACTTCTCCGGAGCGGTCGTAGAAATTGAGGGGAGCATCCCAACACATTGCTTTGGAGTCTAAATACTCGATTTGGATGTCCACATGCGCTGCTATTACTTCTACTGAGCTTTAAATTTGGAATTATCATTCTGGCAGTTCGCCTGTGAAAACAGATTTGCGATCTAGAAGTTGAACTAGTTTCTGAATGACTTCCGTGTATTGGCGTCTGCATGTATGTCTATCAATTATGTTAACACCCTGCTTAAATATAATTTTTAACTTTGCGGAGGGGTGATACTCTTTCACCACTCGGTCAATAGACGTTCTAGACACTGAAATCTATCTGTTATAAGAAATGTAAAACGTGCCCGTTAATCGATGTGTCTCTCTTTATTCAATATCCTCAACCTTTTAACCCCACCCGCCTTCTTCTTCCCATCCGACAGCCAACCCTACTCAGATTCTCTTTCTGATGATGCTGTTCATCATCTCACATTTGCAGCTGGCAGGTTTTTAGCTTTACATACTAAGCAGCCTTTACAGCTGTATCACCGATTGCGTTGAGAAGAATGCATTATCAAAATGTATCAACCAGTCCTCTCTCTTGAAAATGTTCAAGTGAGGACAGCCAGGGGCCTAGGCCTGGCACAGCGCTCACTTCATTGCAGAAGAAAATCAAGTCAACCCGACTAGCCTTGTCATTTTCAATGGTTGAATAGCGATATGCACAGTCTCAAACAGTACTCCAATATCGCCCTATGGAGTATCAACCACTATGTTAATCCAGATTCTCCCTCCTTGAATAATGATCCTCACTCTATCGACTCCTTGGGAAAAAGCCAGCCAAATAGGAGCACCCATTAATGTCCTTCAACGAGCTGGACATGCCACTACTGTCTGGAACGAACGAATTTATGTCTTTGGGGGTCGCCGAGGAAATTCCCGTTCCCCTGCTGCCGACTTTCTCACCGACGTCTGGTGCTTTGACACCCTCCGAAACTCTTGGAGCTGCATATGCGACAAATCACCCTTCGCTCCTAGATCATACCACACGGCTACAGTCATAGACGGACGAATATACATCATAGGGGGCACTAATGACGTCACTATTTTTGGTGATGTCTGGGTCTTTGACTGCGCCACCAAGAAGTTCCACCAGCCCACTCTCAGCGGCACCTCCTCCTTCCTCTCCCCCTCTACAACATTGAAAAGAACAGCTCATGCAAGCTGCATCTCTCCCATAGACGATCACGCCATCCTCATCTATGGAGGCTACGGCACTGATCAAGGCATGTCAGATCCGGGTTGGCTCAATGACATTGTCCAACTCGACACTATCACCAACACCATCACCCCCCTCTACCCCACCGGCCTCACTCCCATTGCCAGAGGCTACCATAGCTTCACTGCTGCCCCAGGTAGAGGCCAGTACTGCTACGCAATTGGAGGTAGATCCAAGAATAACAAACTGCTCAGTGGAAAAGATGTTGTTTCCATATTTGACCCAGTCAAGTGTCGTTGGTTGAATCCCCCTACTATTGGTGGGCTGGAGTTTGATTCAAGGTCTAGTCATAGAGCTTTGGCAGTTGATATTAGGTCTAAAGATGGATACATACATGGTATACTGGTGTTTGGAGGGGCGGGTTCACCAGGAGGCAACACCACTGCCATTCCAGGTGGTGGGGGGGGTAGTGGATCCAAGAGTGTTCTTCCAGGATCGTCCTCCAAAGCATCATATAGATTCAAAGATCTGCATTTTCTTCAAATACCTGATAGAGTCAATGGACCTGGTGCTAAGCCATTGAGATGGGTGAAATGCCAACCTGCAGACTGTTTGGGTAATGATGATGATAAGAACAAGAAGAATAGGCTGTCTTTTGATAATGGAGGAGGAGGTAATGCCAGAGTGTCTTTGCTCCAGGTCACCACTACCAACAACAATCGCTCCGCCTTTAATAGAAAAGCATCCATCCACAATAATGATAAACATCATGATTACATTGGTCCCAGTGCCAGGTCAGCGCATACCATGGAGATTGTAGGTGATCAGGTGTACGTGATTGCTGGGTATGGAGATGGAAAGCAGTACGTACCTGACGCATGGTGTATTACCATCCAAGATGCTTCTATTATGTCATCATTTGAGTATCATAATAATAATAATAATAATAATAATAATAATAATAATAATAATAATAATATTAGTAGAAATAGTAGTAAGAGGAGGATAGTAGAGCCCCATACAAATGAACCTATAGAGGGTGATGTGATGCTGCCAGTAAAGGCAGTAGATAATAGAGGAAAACTGCAGACAGCTGATGATGTAATAGAGGATGATGATGATGATGCGGGCAATGATAATGGAGGTGATATCAGCCACAATCATCACAAGCCGGAGCAGCAGCAATGGAGAACAACAAACAGAAGTACTCGTGGCGGTGGAACAGCACCTGCTGATGTGTTGGCTGCTGCTGGAGTTGTTGGTGGTATTGGTGATGGTGATGGTACTAGAAAAAGGAAGAAGACAGCGGCTGGCACTAGACAGGAAGAGGAAGGGTTGTTGACTGCTGCCATGCTGCAAAGAATGCGCAATGCCACTGCGGCTCCACCTCCGCTGGAAGACTTACAACGTGACATCCAGCAAGCTCAAGATAGAATAGTTGCCCTACAAGCCCAATTACAACAATCAACACGACTAGTAGGAATGCTACAAGCTGATAAAGGTCAACTGGAAAACGAACTCACCAATGCAGATACAAAATGGAGGACTGCAGTGAGAGATGCCATGGAATGGAAGGAGGTTGCCGACCAAGCTAGAAAAGAAACCCGCCTGCTGCAGTCAAAAGCAAGGCAAGAAGCAGCTGAAGAAATGCAGCACACGGTGCTGGACTTGAAAAGACAGAATGATGTGTTGACTTTGAGTGGACAAACAAGAGATGCATTGCTCAGAGAGAATGTAGGCAACTTGGAGGCAAAGAATATTGAACTGGCACAGGTGAAAATTGAAGCCAAACGGTTGCTGGATGATGCAAATAGAAGGAATGAAGAATATAGCAAACAGATAAATGCGCTACGAGAGCAAGCCAAAGTGCACAATGATAGAACTCAAACTGACCTTAAAAAGATTGAAAACCTTGAGAAACAGCTAGAGAAGGAAAGAGCTACAAACGCTAGTATTAGAAGAGACCATGCAGAGGAACGTTCCAAACTTAAAAGTGAACATTCCAAGGAAAAGTTGAGAGCAGATAATCTAGAAACTGAGCTGGAGGAATTGAAAAAGAATGTTCACAGTACAAAACAAGAACACAAAACTGCCAAGAGGAAGCTGGAGGAAGCTGTGACTGAGAGAGCTGAGGCTCAGGGGCTGGTGGAGAAACTAAGGGATGAGAAGAAGAGGATGGAGGAGGAGTTGCAGCGAGTCACCGGTGTTGCAAGTATTCTCAAAGGGTTTCAAATGAGTGATAGGCAGGATATAAAGAGTGGATTAGAGCGACTTGCGGCTGGTGCTCAGCTTTTTACAAAGGTACTCAATCGGCATGAGGCCGGCGATAATGGGAATGGTGGACGTGGAAGTGGAGGTGGAGATGGAGGGAGAGGAGGAGGAGCTGGAACGTCTGCAGCTGCTGCTAAAAGATGAGCACTACAACAATGATATATGTAACAGTAATAATGGCACTGGTTTTCTTTATTGCATCCATGTACAAGCTTCACAGATGTCAGCTATTTGCTGTAACGTCAAAGAATCAGATGATATCCAAAAGTGTCTTTTATGTCAACCTTCTTCCAACATAATGTGCATCAGAGCTCTAGTTCTATCATCCCAACAATATTCCTTCTTTCCGTGGAATCTCTTTGCAATAGCAATCCAGAACTATAAGCCACTTGGATGTATTGAACTAAGTGGACGTATTGAGAGGGGAGTCTGTGGCCTCGAGGGACGATGAATGCTGCTACATCCTGGCCAGAAGCTGATACCAAGCTATGGATGAGGTTGCTCTTGCCAGTATAAATGGAACCCAAGCCTGGAGCGCATGTGACTAGATGGAACTTGTTGAAGGCTTGCTGGAAGGCGAGGTAGCAGCCGCGCTTGCCAGTCCAGTAGACGTCAAAAGGTGGGGAGAGCCTGCAGGTGGGGAGAGCCAGCTGGTGGCCCTTAGTAGTGAGGAATGAGGCTAGAGTTTCTCCGATCAAGTGTACAGCTTCATTTGAGGATGAGATTGAATCTCTAAAGACTCTCGCCCTTCCTAAAGTTATATTCGTCAATTTAGAAGCGGAGGGGTTGATTTGACCGATCAGAAATCGCCAGGGAGATGCAAGAAAAGCTGCAATGAATTCAAAAAGGGTTGTTAAGAGCTGCGATGGATCTATAAATAGACATATAATTGTCATGAATTCATGTGCACTTTCATATTTGCAATTAAATCAAGCAGCAAGTTGCACTTCCCAGTTTTGTTTTCAGTTGATGAGGTGCCTGGGATGACAGGGGCAGAGGGAAGGAGTATGGCACTCTCAAAATCACGGGAGGACACCTAACAGAGTGCATTGTTGTACTTAAGTTGACACTGTAGGTTGTATAAATTGAATTCATACAATGCACAGTGCTAGATTTTACAGTTTTGAAACGTGTAGGGGATGGGGGCAAATCCCAAGTCATCGTGGTTCCGACACGCTGAGAAATAGAACAGCTATAGATCACAAACATAGAGGACATCGATTAGTAGCAGCAGGGTTATCGGACACGCTGAGAAATGCCGACACCGAGATTAGAAGCATTCTCATCGACTTGGATGCTCAGGAACCGCTCGAAAATTATAGCCGTCTAGATGACATAGAAAGAGCTGCTGCAGCAGCTCCACTAAGCAGCATGACTGGCAGTGGAGAATGGAGCCAGAGATGGTCCACTGCCCCTCCTAAAACCTCCACCATCCACCCAATTGCTCCCATGAGACACATGGGTGACGTTCTCACCGGGGAGGTCCAAGTCTGTAATGGGAAGCACTGCAGGAAAAGAGGGAGAGACCAAGTAGAAAGGGCCTTCATAGCAGCAAGTCACACAGCTCCAGTGGCAATAGGCGCATGCAAATGTTTAGGCCACTGTAAAAAGGGTGTAGCTGTTAAGGTCAATGTAGATGGTCTGAGGCAGGTGGTTTATAGTGGTGTAAGCACTGGCTGTGCGACGTCAATTGTAGAAAATGAATTTGGCATTCAAGCTAATATGCATGATTTCTGATTTAATAAAGTAATGTAATGCAATGAATGAAATGATGATGATGTTTTCCCACCAATGTATGTAGAGAACATTGCAATTCTATGTATCCTCCTAATTACAATTACCACTCAACATACCCTAGGAAGGCCTTCTCTTCTCTCATACCTTTACTACCACTACTATTATTATTATCCCCCATCTCCATCTCAATTACTCCATTATCATCATCATCACCGGTACTATATTCATTGTAGTACCCTTCATCTTGCAGATCGTCTTGTAGTAGCACCGCAGCACTGAGCCCATCTTCCTCCCTACCTACCATCCCCATCATCATCATGTCTGTCATCCCCTCATCAACAACTATTTCAACCTCTCTTGGTACTGTAGTACGAGGAGATCTATCTACCCTAGTCAACGGAGGTACTGTTTTCACATCGATATCATTGTTATTATAATTTATAATAGTATCCTGAGGAGGAGGAGGTCGTGTCGCTCTCCTCCTCCTCCTGGGGTCTCTAGTCTGTTGTTGTCCTTGCTGACTAGATGATGGTCTAGGTGCATATGGGTCCGCATCAGCATACGATCTCTGTATGGTGCTGACTAGATCAGAGAATCTTGATATCTTCTGACGCATTCTTGCCTGCATGAAGGGGTCAGCTGCTGTCCAACCCTGCTGCTGCTGTTCTTGCTGCTGTTCTTGCTGCTGCTGCTCTACCTCTTCTTCCTGTTCTTCAGAGTATTGTCTTATATCATCAGTATAATAGCTGTAATTATCTTGTTGATAGAATGCTTGAGGCAATTTATTGTTGGAGGGAGAGCGCCTGGAAGGGGTGCGGCGATAAGGGGGAAGAGGGGGTGGAGGGGTGGCGGTGGTGGTGGGTTGAGTAGATCGACTGCTCCTGGTGTATGGCGAAGATGATGAATACTGGGTGATATTCCTTTGAGTCTCTTTCTGTTTCCTTAGTTGTAATTCTTCTATCTCTATATCTTCTTCCCATTGCTCCCACTCTTGACGCCTGCGTTGTCTTTGCTGCTGCATTGTTTCCTGGTGTACAGAAGGAGAGAGGAGGTGTTGGTGAGCGGGGAAGAGAAGGATTTTGGGATTTGAGAAATGTATGAGGTATTCATTTAATTACGCTACGAATAATTCAACACTCACTTCTTGTCTTCTACGAAGAGCGGATCGCAAAGAAGGTCTCATAGAACGCCCGTCAGAGCTTTGACTCGCATGGATTTTAGTTTGGATTATTCGAGAGTGGCATGGGAGTCTGAATGCGAACCTCATAGTGTAGAGCGTATGGGTAGTATATATTGTCGTGAAATTGATAAAATGTGGGTGGTCAATGCAGTGATCCAGAAGCTTTTGGCCTTTGAAAGGCACACTGATTTTCTTCATACTTTACACTCGAAAACTTGTTGCGACCGGCAGAATGATTAGAAAATAATAAGTTTCCAGACTAAATACTGTTAAACGGTTCTTATTACAATGGTTATGTTGAATAAAACACTGTGGTGCGCTCAGATTTGGTCGATTTCTCGGCCGATTGTTGTTCCTGCAAACCCAAGGCCTAACAAGACGTGCAAAATGCATGGAGTAGTCCCATTAGCATCAGGTATGTGTATCCAAATCATAATATGCCACATTGAAACCACATTTTCGAAACACAAGTTGATCCCCTCTCACCGACCCATCTCTCTCCACCAGGCAGCAACAACAACAACTCCAATGGCGCTTCTCCTTCTGGCAGAGAAAGCGACTCTGAATTCTGGAAAACACGTGGATTCCCACAATACCTCCATGAAAACATAGATGACTTTTGTCAAGACTATGAGGACGCTCTCCAATCTGCAGCTCGTAAAGCCGTTGAAAAAAACGGGGCATTGTCAGCAGCAGCAGCTCAGAAACAAAACAATTCTGGCACAGTGTGGAAGGCAGTTCGTAGAGAAGCACAGACAGATGCTGCAGAGGAACCTCTTCTATCCTCCTTCTTATATGCATCCATTCTATCCCATGATACATTCGAACGCTCACTAGCCTTTGTCCTGTCCAACCGACTTTCAGATACAACGCTTCTTCCAACAGAGCTGTTTGAGGTCTTTTATACAACACTGAAAAACTGTCCAGATGTTGCAGCTGCCAGTCTTGCTGACCTCTGTGCTACTAGGGAAAGAGATCCAGCATGCCGTGGCTATTCTCAAGCCCTTCTCTATTATAAGGGGTTCCATGCAATTCAGTGTCAGCGCATAGCCCATGAGCTGTGGAGATCGGGGCGTCACGTCATGGCACTGATGCTACAGAGCAGAATGAGTGAAGTTTTTGCAGTAGACATCCATCCAGCTGCTAAAATAGGCAGAGGAGTGTTGTTAGATCACGGTAGTGGAGTGGTCATAGGAGAAACTGCAGAAATAGGAAACAACGTGTCCATAATGCAGAATGTGACATTGGGGGGTACGGGAAAAGTAGACGGGGATCGTCACCCTAAGATTAGCGATAATGTCCTGATAGGAGCCTCTGCTACCATATTGGGGGGCATAAGAATAGGAAAAGGTGCTCAGGTAGCTGCTGGGTCGTTGGTACTGAAACCAGTCCCGCCAAAGACCATGGTGGCAGGGACGCCTGCAAAGGAGGTGGGGACGGTGAGTGGAGGGAACCCAGCTGCTACAATGAACCAGTGGTCTCCTGAATGTGAAGCTGCTTTGCAAGCACAACTTCCGAATGACCCTTTTGCTGTTCCTCAATCAAAAGGGAGAAACACACAAATGGAGCCTATATTGAATAACAACAATAGTAATAGTAATAACACTAGTAACAACAGTGGTGGTAGTAGGAAACCCAATAGTAGTAGTGGACCCAGTGTATCTAATCCAGGTGCCAAGGATGGCTGTAAGAGTGATAACGAAGGTGCAGCTCCAGAATACATAATTTAACATAGCTTGGTAGTAGTGTAACATTTCATTTGATGAAAAGCTTGTCCTTACAAGTATCCTAACCTAATTTGATATTAGGATTCATACTGCATATCTTCCTCACAGTATCCAAACTCATCGCTCCATCACTCTTCCCATTACCATTACCACTAATATTATCACCTTGAGGTGTCACTTTCAATTCATACATCTTGGGCCACCACTTCCCCGTCACAAACAACCGTCTCTTCCTCTCATCCCAAGCTATACCATTCAACACATCAGGTCCTCTGCTATTCCGTTGTTGCTGTGCGTTTCTAGCCTGTACATCCATATCTCGTAACATTTTTTCCTTGAGTCCCGACATGACCACCCATCCAGTCACCGTCCCGCTCTCGGGGTCGATCCTGGCAATACAAGGTGTTTGGTAAATATTAGCCCATATCTCACCATCTATCCACTCTAGCTCATTTAACCATACTATGGGCTTACCATCGTCTGTTACTCTGATAGATTTGGTTACCTTCATAGAGTCGGGGTGGAGGTAGTATAATGTTTCAGTACTATCACCCATGATGAGCGATTGGCCATCGGTAGTAATGCCCCAGCCGTCTTTTAATGGCGTTTGTTTCAAGCTAGTGTTATTGAAATTGGAGACTGAATAAACCCACATTTTGGGAGTCATCCATGTTATTTGATATAGATAATCCCCTAGTCGGGTCAGTCCTTCCCCGAAATCTGATCTGGACAGGGGCTGTGAACGCATTACTTGGCCTGTTGTTACGTCCACTTCTCTGACTGTGGATTGACCGTAGTTGCCTGTAGACTCCCAGAATACGTCTCTACAGTTGGTTGTTGAGATTGTCGAGTTAGTAGTAGAAGGAGGGCAGTAGTGGTCAAATTGGAGGCCCTGTGTGAACGCTGCTGGGTCGTGAGGGTATTCTTCGACAATTTCAAATGTATAGACAGTGGGTGACCGTGTTGATTTGGTTGTGGATGTGGATGATATAGTTTCTGTTGCAGTAGTGCTTTCAATGTGCTGCTGCTGTCTGCGGTGATGTAAGACATTAACCCAGGCAAAAAAGCCAAAGATGGAGAGGGCAGCTATGGTGGTGAGGAACGGAAGTCGCCAGGCATGTGGTCGACGCTGTTGGTGTCTGTATCTATGTGGAGGAACCTGGCGTATGACGGTGGATTTAGATCGTGATCCGCCCATTTCCAAGTCAAGCTTTACTGGCATTGTAACAGCCAAGAAGGAGAAGGCATTCGCTTTCTTTTGAGATCAAATTCAATGTGATCACCTTTGTCCCTATGCTCTACCAGTAGCTCCTTTCATCATTCGAACGTCGTCTTAGATGGCTTATTAAATCGACAGTTTAAACCAAATCATGCCAATATCTTAACACCTTTATCCTATTCCCAACCCCAATCAGTCAATTCATCACCGCCCATGCTCCTCCCCTCTCTCACCCACCTCTTCCACATACTTCTGTACACATCCTCCAGTCTCTCTGTAAACCCAGGTGCATCACACAGGTACGACTCTGCCATTCTCTCCCTTAGCTCCCCTCTCAAGTGCACCAGTCCCTCCACATCACAAGCTAAAGCCACACCCCTCTCCACATACTCTTCCACACTCCCTGCCACATACCCCCCCTCTTCCTCCTCCTTATGCAGCCCTACTGCCGTAAGCAGGCTTATGCCCACATTATGAGCATGACACTTGCCTGCCAGTGTCAACACAGGCACCCCCATCCACAGTGCTTCCGTAGTAGTAGTTGTACCAGCATAAGGCCAAGGATCCAGCCCAATATCAATCAAGGAATATTGCCCTAAATGATCTGCATTTGCTGGTGCCAGTGGCAGTAGGTCCACCCTGTTTCTTTCCACGCCCATATCTTCAAAGAAGGCCCAATACTTGGCTTTTGTCCATTCACATGCAAATGGCTTGTTTTTCAGTACCAATCTGGAATTAGGTACTGCTAATAGTAATCTACCCCATGTTGTCAGTACCTCGGGTGTCTGTTTGGCCAGGGCATTGAAAGAACCAAACGTGATGAAGCCATTCCTTGTCACAGGTGCAGGAGCTACTGCAGGAGCATCAAGAGCTGGTGTGTAGCATAAAAAGCAATGAGGAAGCCTGACAAGCTGCTCGGTGAAAGTTTGTGTGGTGTCAGAGTTGGGGGGATCACAGATAGCATCTGTCAATCTGTAATCAATAGTAGTCAGCCCAGTAGAGTTAGGGTAGCCAATCCAAGTAACTTGAATAGGAGCTGGCTTCATTGCCATAGTTCCCAATCTATTATGAGCAGTGTGTCCAGTCAGCTCTACCAATATATCTACCTGGTCATACATGACTAATTCAGCAAGTGCCTGTTCAGATAGAGAAACTACATCCTTCCACTCCCCTCCACACGCTCTAACCCTCTTCTTTAGATGCTCTGTTTTGCCATCTTCCCTAATGCAGCAGCTGTAGACGATGTGCTTCACTCGGTCAGGGTTGTTGTGGTGGGAAAGAGGTGCCTCTGCAAAGTAGGAGACTGAATGGGTGAACAAATCTGGAGATACATAACCCACAATAAGGGGACGGTCTTCACTCCAAAACCTAGCATCATTGCGACTCATACTAGGATAGCAATACCTGGGTGCGGTTTGCTCTTGATCTTGTTTATGTTCATGTTTTTGTACTACTAGTGGTGCATAAAGTTTCTCAAACCTCCTGCCCCACTCGACATGAGCTGAGCATACCTCCTCACTATCCCCATGATGGACGTAATTCAATGCTAACAATCTGTTTTGACCTCCATTTCTGTCATCCGGCTCGTACGTAAGACACATATCATATGCTTCTATTGCTTCCAGAACACTCCCTACTTCTCTATGCAGCACTCCTAGGTTGTTATAAGCTTCTGAATACTTCGGAGAAGCCAACAAAGCTGCTTGAAGGAGACCAAGAGCCTCTCTAGCCCTCCCTGCTTGGGTGTGTAGTACTGCCAAGTTGTTGAGGGCCTCAGGGAAGTTGGATCGGACTGATAAGGCTGCTGCATAGCACTGTGCTGCCTTTTCTGGGTTGGCTCTTTCTCTATATAAAACACCCAGGTTGTTGTGAGCTTCCGCGCAATGTGGAGCCAAAGTGATGGTTATCTCATACATAAAGATGGCTCTGTCTTTATGTCCTGCCTCTGTCAATGCAACCGCCAGGTTGTACAGCGTCTCAACACTCTTTGGGTGTATTGCCAGTGCTCTTTCATATATTGAAATAGCTTTAAATAGAGATCTGTTCTTATTTTCCTCTTTACTTTGGGTTTCATGAGAAGCCGGTCTACTACTCATTGTCTTGTTCGTCCCGTTACTTCCATCGTTATTTTTTCCATTACTACTAGTATTGCTACTACTATTATTGCTACTACTTGTACCATTACCATCACCACCAGTGCTATAACCACTGACATCCTTCATCAGAGTTGCTTGTTCGGTCAGGGCAGCCGCCAAGTTGACCGACACCAACTCATTATCAGGTGCAACAGCATGTGCCTTCTCATATGCATCTATCGCATCAACCAACCTTCCTTGAGTTTTATATAACACACCAAGGTTGCACCAAGCTTCTGTGTATGTAGGTTGGAATCGGATGGCTTCCTGGTACCCAGCTACAGCTCCTTCCATGTCTCCTTGCTCTGTTGCTGCTACGCCTAGATTGTAATGCGCTGGGGCATAGCTGGGGCAGACTTTTGCTGCTCGTTGGTAATAGTCTTTCCAGAGCTGTTGTTTTAGTTTTTGTTGTGACTTGTTACTGTCAATGTTATTATTTTTGTTGTGCTGTTCACTGGTATCAAAAATGGACGTACTGCTGCTGCTGTTGCTGCTGTTGCTGGCGCAAGCAGCGGCTTTTGTCGTCAACGGCGATGATGATAGCTTTAAAAACGTGCCGAGATCAGTAAGAGTGATTGCCAGTGCCAAAGAAATATCTGTATTCTTTGGTGCAATAGTATATGCCTGCTCCAGCAGATTGAGTGCCTCTTCTATCTGATTTGCGCTCTTTAACAAAGCAGCACAGCCCAGCAACGAGTCAAGGGAAGAGGGGTCGATGGACAAAGCGTGAGCATAAGCTACCATTGCAGCGCCACTATTTCCTAGTGCAGTTAAACATTGTGCCTGAAGGCATATCAGGTGGATGTTGCAGCTTTGTTGTGGTAGAAGTGTTTCGATAATGTTTAGACTGTCTCTGAATCGGCTGGCTTTGGCTAAGAGCTTGGCGAGTTGAAGCTGTCTGTCTGTGTGACGGTCGGGAGACGGAGGATGGGTCATGACTAGTGTTGTTTAATGCGATTCACACAAATTAGATGCCGTGCCGTGTATGAGAAGCTTGTAATTGACTTGGTTTGAGTTTATCTGATATTTCTGAACGTTACCAATAAATAGCTATGTAATCCAGGGATTTAAAACCCCTATTCTCTAGCTCTAGCAATGCTGTCTGAAAATAAAACAAGCAACGAGTCCAATAATAGACTTGAAGTCGATATATATTGAACAAAATAGCGTCGTTTATCACGCAATGGTCTGAATATGAAGATTTCCGGCTTCTCGCCGCGGTCATCACGGTCTTCTTAGACAAGTCCATTCCCTGCACTTCGCCAGCGGCCGATCAAGCATCCCACAGTTCATTGATACATCTCAATTTTCTATAGTCAGGTCTGTGTACATTTTATGGTATCCTTCCTGCAGCATTATAATAAGTGTCAGCGTTGTGTGCTTCCTCTACCTTCCAATCTACCCACCTCCCTCCCTCCCTCCCTCTTGGCTTTGCACCCGAGGCGGCGGCACCAACGCTCCTGTCTTCTTCCCCAAATGATGTTGCGTTGCCTTCAACATAAAATGCAATGTTTGCAACTTGAAGCACATAAAAAGTGTCTAAATTGACATAATCTAGCTGATTATTGTACTCTGGCGTAAAACAAATCCCTCTTATTCATTGCATCCCAAACTCTATCGAAATCCAACAGCAAAACAAACTCGATTCAGCAAGCCAACCCACCATACAACGCCCCTTTCAACATATTGCATATTACATCTAGTTTAGTAACGATACAAGACCGTACCAATGCCTCCTCGACCGAAGAACAAGAAGTCACTCGCTGAGGAGCTCGCTGAACTCGCCAACCCAGCTCCCCAGACAGACATCGATCCTGATGCAGATATATTCCAATCAGGACCTATTCTAGAAGACAGTGATGCTGAGCTTATGGATGCAGTGCATCAATCCAATATGAGGCCAGCGACCCGTTCATTCAGAAGAGCAGCAGCTGCTGCAGCAGACATTATTTTAGAAGGGCCTGATTATGCTGGAAAGAAATCCTCTAGTAAAGCTATATTTGGGGATGAAGATAGTGAAGAGGAAGAGGATGAGGAAGAGGTAATCGAAAGTGATAGTGAGGATGAGTTACATCAAAATGGGACCAATGGCCTCCACAAACAAACTGCTAATAGTAGTAGTGACGATGATGATGATGATGATGGACAAGAAGAAGATGATGAGATGGCCCGGTTGGAAAGAGAATACAGAGAAATGCAAGCTGCAGAAATCAGTACAGTGAAACAACTCCAAGACCGTGTCTCCAAAGAACGACATAAAGCTATCGCAGTCTCCAATCAAACAAATCTCTGGAAAAAGGCACTAGAGGCAAGGATCTTGCTGCAAAAAGCATTGGCAGGAGGCAATAGACTTCCTAGAGGAAATGCATATACTACTGCAGTAGAATATTCTGAAAAGGCAGGTGATGCTTTGAAACGCTTAGCTAGTGAAGCTTCGGAAACTCTGAGCAGCGTGTGTGATGTGTTGGAAGCCTTGATGCAACGTAACCCTGCTGTGACTGGAGCTCAGGCTGCTGCTGGTGTACAAGGAGGAGGAGAAGGAGGAAATAAGAGAAAAAGAGATGATAATGCTGATGGTAATGAGGATGAGGATGATGAAGATGATGCCAGTGATAAAGGATGGAAGAGGCTGGAAGGATGTTATAAAGACTTACAGCCTTTTAGAGACTCCTCCATTGACAGGTGGCATAGAAAGACGGTGCTACAAACTGGTACTGCAGCTGTACGCGGTAACTTGAGGATATTGAATCAGAGTGTATCTACACAGATAGCTACTGTGATGGCTGATCCTACTCGATTAATACAGAGAACCAGGGTGGTGAAGGGTAGTGTGAAGATATTGTGTGAACCTGCTACAGCGATGGATAACAAGGTGAGTAGTATGAGTGATGGTTGTTTATTGTTGTATAGTTATAGTTACATGTGGTGGAGGATATGTGTATGATGTGGAGTGGAAGGTTGTTGGTTTTGTGGTAAGGGGGAGGAGATGGAGTATTTTTGGGGGGGGGGAGGGAGAGCAGGGTCTTTCACCTGCAAGCTACAAATTCTCTTTTAATGGATGAAGAAATGGGGGTGACAGCGGGGAGGGAGATGGTAGGGGAGGAGGGGGGAAGAGTCTTGGGAGCAAGTTATGGGTCGTAGCAAGGGCGTAATGCCACCGATTTACATGGAGTGAGTCTGATTGAATCCCCTTTTCTCTATTACAGGACGTGGTTGAGGCCAATAAGGATAGTGAAGTGGCAATTGCTGGTGATGAAGGAGATCCAGAGACTTTTGATGACACTGAATTCTATCAAACCCTTCTCAAGGAATTCCTTGACAATAGCCAAGCTATCAATAATAGCATGCCTACGGTAAGTACAGTTGGATTTAGTCTTGGAAACGAGCTATTTCGTTCTACATTGTTATATCCCCCAAACCCCTCCCCGACTTAAAACTTTCCCCCCATCCCCTTTCCTCTATCTTCTTCACACAATCACAGGGACGCAAGCAACGTAAGCATGTTGATCGCAGAGCATCCAAAGGTAGGAAGATTAGATATCATGTCCATGAAAAGCTGGTCAATTTCATGACTCCTGTAGAGTTGAAGTCACCTCTATATACTAGTAACCTTTTTGCCAACCTCTTTGGGGGCAAATAACGACGATGATGTGGGGGTAAGGGCAAAGAGATAGAAAACTAGGAAGAATAGTGCCTAGTAGTAGATGTGTTACAATCCACATTACCTATGTGTAAAAATAAGAAAAAAACTAGAATGGTAGTTCTCACTGCTAGACGACATCTCTGTGGAAATAGTTAGTGTAGTTGGGTCAATACATCTGTACAGACACCAACCAGCAGTTAGGATTGTTAGCAAAAAAATAGACACTATTGTATCCCCCCCCCCCTATCAGACAGAACATGACAACAATAATCGACACTCAACAACAACTACGACATTAACGCATTATAGGGTACTCAAAAGTATAAACATAGCAGTGGTACTAGTAAAATGTAAAAAACAAAGGATGGAGAAGAAGAAGACAGTTGCCAGGCCAATTCCTTGTGCACGGTGATTGGATATCAGCTAGTAATCTGGCGTGCACATGTGCACATTACTAATTATGAAAAAACATTAATAGTAGTGGTGGTAGAGTTTTCAAATCAAGACATATCATCAGGCTGCATCCATTGATGCAGCACAAGAATCAACAGGGATAATATTAATCCCATGCATTTTAGTATCATTCTTCAGTTGGTCGCTGTTTAGTAGAAGAATTGATAATAATGGGTTCTCTGTTAGTGATAGCGATGACACTGGATGTGTCACTATCATCTTCTTTCTTTTTTTCTTTCTTTTTTCCTTCATTGGGATCAGATGTGGTGTCAGGATCAGCTGTGGGGTCATCAACAGCAGTGGTGGTGTCCTCAGGAGGAGTCACGTCTGGTGTGTCATCAACAGCAATGGTGGTGTCTTCAGGAGGAGTCTTGTCTTCGGGAGGAGTCACGTCTGGTGTGTCATCAACAGCAGTGGTGGTGTCTTCAGGAGGAGTCTTGTCTTCGGGAGGAGTCACGCCTGGTGTGTCATCAACAGCAGTGATGGTGTCTTCAGGAGTCTTTTCTATATCTGTTGTACCATCTGTAGTCTCTATAACTTCTGTATCTCCAGCCATTAACATATCGAGAGGACCTTGCTCTCCCTCATTTTCAGCAGAAAGAATCAAAGAAGAAGCAAGAGCGGTATTGATAAGTGAAGATTCACACGTAACTGGACCCTTCACACATTGAAGGATGCCATCGCAAACCTTCTTGCCAGAACATTCATCTCCACATGCCTTGCCTTTACATTGGCTGTCTGGATGATCTACTGATTCTGACTCTGAATTGGAGAGATCCTTGGGAATGCATGCACCTCTACCGCCATTCAAGCTGGTGACACAGATTCGGCTGTTATCGCAGTTGCTATTTGAAATACAGCCTGAGCAAGTGTTCGCAGTAGCATTCATGTTGCATGCAAGTTTGCCCTGATGGAAACCGCACAACAATGGTGACGCTCCCAGTTCACAAGAGCCGCAAATATTTTTACCCTGACAAGATCCAACTCCATTGAATAAGGCACATCGACCATTGATGCATTGACCATCAGGGCAATCAGTCCCATTTTGAACATTGTCAGTGCATGACCCAGTGCTTGGGTTGCATGTGGTACAGGCTGAGCAAGCAACACCTTCACAAGGATCTACGTCCCCACCTTCAATAATTACTTCTGTGTCAACACAGGATCCATCTTCACAAATCTGGCCTGCAGTACAGCTGTTGTCACAAGAGTCCATGCATAGCCTAGATATTTGGTCGCAAGTAGTATTGGCTGAGCAAGCAACACCTTCACAAGGACCAACGTCTCCACCTTCAATAATTACTTCTGTGTCAACACAGGATCCATCTTCACAAATCTGGCCTGCAGTACAGCTGTTGTCACAAGAGTCCGTGCAGATGCCGCCTTTGCAGGTTTTACCATCAACACATCCACTGCCGCATGAGCCACAATGCTCATTGGAAGTCTGAACATCAGTTGCTACACCATTACAGCTATTGGAGCAAATGCCACTGGAGCAGATACCTTGACCTTCACTTCCATTGAGTGTGCATGCAGTACCGTTGGGTGCATTCAAACTAGAGCATGACAGATCAGCAGGGTTGCATTGTTTGCATTCTTTACCGCAATTATCAGAACAAATCTGGCAAGGTGAACGCGTATCATCCTGCAGCAGCAACCTGTTCCTTTGAATCTCTTTATACCTACAATCGCAAAACCCATTTTGACAAGTTTGTCTCAAAGTATCACACGCATTACCACATCCACCACAGTGTTCCTCTGAACTTGAAATGTCTACAGCAATGCCACTGCATATCGTCAAGCAAAAACCATTCTGGCATTCTTCACCAGCACCACACAGGTTTCCACACGAGTTGACAATCTCTTGACCAGGATTTGATGGTTGTTGTGGTTCCAATGGGTCCTGTGATGGGGTGATGTCTGGGTTATCTCCTCCTCCGGATGCAGAAGATCCAGTGATACATGTACTTCTCACCTCCTCAGCAACGATGCCGCGCAGTTCGTCAATCAGGCGCTCAGGAACTGATGTCAATCCACTAATGGTACTCTCAGCAGTGATTTGAATAGTCAGGTTGATCTCTGTGACATTTACATCCACATAATCTGCAATGATGAAGTTAAGAAGTTAAGAATAGGATGGTGGTTAATTGAAGATGGGGTGGGTTGGGTGGTTGTTGTTTTTTTTTGGGGGGGGGGTCTCTTCCCACTTACCAGGTTGCAGGTCGAGAGTTTCTTCAATAACCTGACTGAATTTTCCACTTAGTACATCTTCAATATCTTCCAGAGATCTGCTGGACACACAAGAACACAGAGATTCATACTGCAGCTTGATGCCTTCGTGGATATTTTCTGTGGAGAGATAATTGACTGAGCAATCCACCGGCTGAAGAAGGCTTCTTCTTCTCCCTGCTGCTTTGGTTGTCAATTCATTGATTACTAATGATTGAGTCTGTGATTTATCAGAAAGTACATTAAGGAAAGAGTATTAGGTTAACTAGTAAAGTTCACATCCCCAAGGGCGGTAGAGTTTGAACGTCGAGGACCACATTTTTTGATATGTACCATCTGCTAGACAGCTGTCTACCTGCAGGTAGGAAATTGGCGGCTTTCAAGCATCTCTCTTTCTCTAACTTACACTTGCAGCCGTGATAAGGCTGATATAAACTGTGACAAGCAACGAATTAAGCATCTTTCTGTGTTGATATTTCTCTATGGAAGAATTTAGAATTTTTGTTGGCCTAGATTATATTTTGACTCGGTAAACTGCGTGATAAATCAAGTTTGCTATTCACCGTTTGATTAATGCAAATTGTATTACTTTTTTAATTTATCATCGAGAATCAGCGGAGTTTATCACTCATATTTAGTGTAGTGCACACTGATGATCATGGTCCTCGTAGACATCCAAGTTCTGTCTGTGAGGCGGGAGAGAGGCTTCCAAGAAAATGTTGTCAAGGTTTTATGGTGTTCGGGTGAGTTACAAGAGCCGTCTGTGCCACTTTTGGGAAAATATACATTTCTCTAGAGATGCTACTTACTCGGTGGTCAAGTCCAGCTCCTTGGCAGCGGTCTCCTCAGCATATTTCTTCATGCTGCTCAAATCTCTGCCACCCTTGTAAGTATCAACTTCCTTGCCATTGTAGAAAGTCTTCAATGTTGGGTAACCCTTGACTGAAACCTTGTCGCAGACGTCTTTGTGCTTTGTGCAGTCTACGGATGCAATCTTCACTCGGTCGCTGCCCTTGAATTCGTTTGCCAGATCAGACCAAGTGGGGGCCAAGCGTTTGCAATGGCCGCACCAGGGTGCATATAGCTTGATAAACCAGACCTATAAAATTGAAAAGGGAAAAGGCGTGTGAGGTATTTAATTTAAGTGCGTTAGCCCAAGAGGGACAACTCTCCATGACTGAGTGTGTTAGCCCAAGAGGGACGCCTCTTTCCAGAGAGAGAGAGGGAAAGAACGGGTCGGGGATGAGGATGATGATCTTGATCTGGAGTAGCGTGTGTGTTCTCGATGGTCAATAGTGCAGATCCACTCGCATGTGTTGCATACTTACTTTACCATCGGAGGTCTCATCAGCGAAGTTAGAGCCAGAGAGATGAAGAACTTCTTCTCCAGATTTTACTTGGAGAAAAGCTGCACCACAGAGGGCGAGAAGTGTTAAACCTGCGATGTATCTGTTCAACATGTTTTATGTTAATTATACTTGGTTGATATTAGTCAGCCAATCATTTGCAAAGGGGCCCCTTCCCCTCGCTCTCGGAGGCTTCAATCTTCCTACCTCCTGCCTGCTGCCTCGGTGGTCAGGGAATTCCCTGCCTTCGAAGGCAAAGAATGTCCATCTTAAATTCCATGACCCATTCCACTGCATAAAATTTACATCGTGGCAAGCAAATAGCTGATACGACTCGAATCGTATTAACAGTTTAAAGCCTAAAGCGACTTTATTATCAATGGTTGCAAAAGTGATAAGGTAATTACTCAAGATTGCATTGAATAAAACGTCTCGCCTCGTATTCAATCCACCAGGACCACAACAGAGATGTCTATATCCAAATCAAGGCACGCAGACATCCGAAAAGGCAACCTCACCCGTCTTATAATTGCAACCGCCAGTCTGTTGCTCGCCATCGTTCTCTACGTCTCCCTCGTCTACACCTCTCCTAGCACCAGCCATACAGTAGAAGAAAGCCCCTTTATATTCAACGCTGCTTCACACAATAGAAAACCATCAGAGCTCAATAATGATGGCCAACGGAAGAGCCAAGACACCGTCGACACAATGGATGGCGACATCTTAAAATACATGACCAGCAACAGCCCGAGCACTACCACTACCAAGCAGGTCCCCACTGCTGCATCTCAACCAGCACCTTTCCGTGCTAAATCCACCCTCATCATCTACGTCTACAACGCCAGGGACGAGAAAGAAGTCGAAAACTTCCACTTCTTCTTAAAATATGGCATTAATCAAACCAGCGGAGGTGCCATGTATCGCATAATCTTGTCCAGCGGTGGCAACATCAAGTACCCCGGCGAGCTCCCCACCCTCCCACCCAACGCCTCCCTCGTCACCACAGAGTCATGCACCTCCAGTATATGGGGCATCATAGCCTCTGTTATAGACCAACTCCCCCTAAGTGAACGTTCATATTACATGGTGGTAGATTCATCAGTGAGAGGACCCTACCTCCCCCCATATGCCACCTCAGCAGCAATGATGCACTGGTCTGATGCATACACATCCCGACTGAATGACAGGGTCAAACTAGTAGGTGGTGCAATCAACTGTGAAGGGGCCCCTAGAGCAGGTGACGCAGCAGGGGAATGGAGGGAACATCCATATGTGCTGCCATGGGCCTGGGCCACTGACGCTGCTGGGTGGGAGTTGATCAGAAAGTCACAGGGTGGGGAAGTGTTTAAATGTTATGCTAATGCTTGGGATGTTAGGTATCACTCTGATTCAGGAGCTAGCCTGGCTATTATGGAGAGTGGTCATGCAATAGATACCCTGATGACAAAGTACCAAGGAGTGGATTGGTGGAACAAAGCCACATGGACCTGTAATGGAAAAGTGAGGCCAGACGGGGAGCTGACATATGATGGAATCAGTCTGAGTCCATTTGAAACATTGTTTGTCCCAGTGAATGATGGAGCAGTGGTGTCTGGATGGACTGCTGCTAAAACAGCAGAAAAGTATGAATCATGGATGGATGAAACTCATAAAAAGGATGCAGTACCTGTAGATGTGATATCCAATGAATGGGTGACACAGGGGTGGAAGATAAAAGCAGAGAAACTGGTGACTATGAATGCAAGAGGACCAGGTTGCTTTGATTTTTCATACTACTTGGAACACAACCCAGATATAGAAGAATTAGCAGATGTCCCACTCCTGCTGTGGGAGCATTTCCTGGTGCTGGGGCAGTTTCAAGGGCGGCCGCATCGCTTCTCATGTCCAGTTCAAATAGGGCATGCATATAGGCTGGCATATTTGAGGGCCAGAGGGAGGAGATGCTTTGATCAGGCGTTTTATTTGAGGCATAATCTAGATTTAGTGTCGGCTGGACTTAAGCAGGGGCATGATTTGTGGGGACATTGGACTAGTTTTGGTCAGTGGGAAAATAGAAGAGCAAGGTGAGTTAGTCAGAGTTATAGTAGTATTATTTTATTGTGTGTGGCCTATTATTATTATTATTTGCCTACCACTTGTTGTTGGTACCTTTAGTATCATGTAGTGTTTTCTTTACCCAAATGACTCATTTTCCATCTTGCTTCCTTCTTCCCCACTACTTTCTGCAGGTATAAATGTTCTGATATGATGTTCAACTTGACAGCTGGATATGACACGCATACAGAGCTGCAAGAGGTAGATATAGGAACGATGGATATATTGCTGCCGGAAGAGCAACAGAAAAAGGCATGGTTGAGGGACAATCAGACTGACTCTGCAACGCAGCAATGAGTAGTAGGTGGTGGGCTTTGACACCTTCTTCTTGAACGTCTTGGGCTTGGATACGAGTGAGATAGAAGAACCATTCTCACTGCTGGGCAACATAAATGAATGGAAATAATTTAAAAATGGCATACTTTAGGGAAAGAAGAGGGAAAGAAAAAGGCATAAATGTTATTGTAAATAAGGTATTCAAACTAATAATAAATCAATTAATCAACACTGCAAAGCAAAGCAGCTCCACGTAAAATCCATTTCGTCCTGTCCTCATCGGACTTCAACATAAATGTCGATACATAAGTAGCCCCAGTCCTCTTTGCAACTTTATAACAAGGAACTTTAAAATATCCCAGTGCTTTCCTTTCATTAGACAACACCGCTGTGACATGCATCACTGGTAGCGGCTGATACAGTCGCTTTGCTTCTGCATCACATAGTTTGTTGTGTCGGAGATTCCAGCCAACTCCGTCTAGGTACAGGCCATGGATGTAGACCCCTTCTGCTGGAGGCTCTCTCACTGCAGATACATCGGGAATCTTGGTTACTTCAGACACCATTACCACGTCATCTAACGCCCACTTTGTGCTAGAAGCACAAGGAGTAGGAGGAGGGGTGGTAGTAGTGTTGGAAGGAATGTCGCCACTGATAGAAATAGTACAGGATTCCTGCTGTTGTTGCTGCATAAACGACCCTGAATTGGAATGAACATATTGCCTGGTGACTTCTTGCTTCACTGCAGTTAAGAAACCCTGAGGATTGAAAAACCCAGTCAACCAGTAAGATTTAGGCCTACCACTATTCAGCCACCTGTATAACTGATCATGACGTTGACTCAGCCCCAGCCACCAAGAACTCAAAGTACCAGCTTCCCAACCCAGCTTCATCCAAGAAGCAGGTGGGCGAGCAGTTTGCAGTGCTATCAACACACTTGCCAAGCTGTCATTCAATGCAATAGTGCCTGCAATTGTCAGCTGGAGAGATTTCAGTGTGGATTTGACAGTGGACATGACAATGTTGAGTCTGTCTATTTCTTGGCGGAGGTGGATGGTAAGTGGCTGTTGGGCGCCACCAGGGAGTTTTTGAAGTATGTCTAGGGTTTCAATGGGGTCGAATTGCGGTGGTAGTGTGGCTAGGAGTTCTCCAACTGTCTTTGAAACTAAATCTTGTTGGTCTTCAGTACCACTTGTTGCTGCTGCTGCTGATGATGCAGTACCCTCCACATTATTTCCACTACTTCCACCGCTTGGTTGTAGTTCCACCATCAACTGAATTGCCCCCTGAACTTGTAATTTCCTCGACGCTCTCTCAGCGTTAGAATGCAACCCAAACAAATCTGGCCCCTCTGTAGCCGGCATATTGTCAATAAACCCTCTTATCTGATCAATCTCCCCCATACTACTCCCACTGGGAATAGTGCACACTGCGCCAGTTCTACCATCTCTGAACAACTCCCACCCTGGGGTCACAATATCAGGGTGATAAAACTTCTGTGCATACGTGTCCATCAGTGTTCTATCAAACTCATCCGTAATACGGCCACCGTACTGAATAGATGCAATCATGTATCTGATAGTGGACCAATCAGAAAAGACTGCTTTTCTGGCTTCTACATCTTGTAGGTGATTTTGTAGGAATTGTAAACTAGCTGCCAGGTCAGATTGGTTGAATTCGTAGGGAACATTCCATCCAATCGGACCGAACTTTCTCCTCTCTTGAACGACAGCATGTAGGAAGCAGGTGGCGAATACAAGTGGTCTCCACTCTTTTCTGTTCACGCTTTCCAACAAGTCTTGACTGACTGACTGTAGAGAAGCTTTTAAACATGCACGCAGTCCAACTGGGGGCTCATTTGTCAGTTTGACGCCCATATGGAGTAGACCGATTGGGAAGCTGGGGTGTGGTTCTGTCGTTATCCAGAGATGGAATCCTGGGTGAAGCTTCCCTGCTCCTTTCTCTCCTTGTTGTTGTTGTTGATTACTGTTGTTAGATATGTGAGAAGCTAGCCATTTCTCTACCTCAGTCAGGTAGTTCAAACCAAGATGAGCATTCTGAAGCAGCACCCAATGCCCTTCAACAGCGGCTGTAGCAAGATGTCGCCTTGCAATCACTTCTTGACCTTGACCCATAGACACACCCAGTGTGTTTATGTGGTGTCTATGTGCCAAGTCTTCGATTTTCTTTGTTATATCGGCTCCTGATGATAATAGACATATTGTTAATGGAACATTCGCTGCTTTAGGTCTGATATTGCTGGTATTACTACTAGTGACACTGCTGATTGTGGTACTGGTGTTGTTATTGCTAGAACTGTCAGTAATTGGAATAGAGGCTCCTGTGACTGACTGAGATGATGATGACATAGATTGGTAAATCTGCTCTAAATCAAGTGAAGGTGGTTCTGCAAACTGAGGACCTAATATTTTGGAAATATACTCTGCAGCAGCTACCATGGCACGATCTTCCCTGAATGCTCTCACCAAGCACAATTTATAGAAACCAGTCAATTGCGATGGTGCTGTTGATGATGATGTTGTGGTAGTTGTATTAGTTTGGTCTGTTGTAGAGGCAGTCATAGATAATGGAGGGTGTGGAGAAGCTTCAGGAGCTTCTTGATCACACCAAGCCTTCCAAGGCCCTTCTGGAGCGCGAGCCAATACCTCTGGTAATTGTTGAAACACTTCCATTCCACTCTCCTTCAATGCAAGCACATTCAGCCAGACATCTGAAGGTATCCAATCCTTTGGCTTCTTCTTGGCTGTTGTGATGTCCAGACACCCTCCCATTTTCAAGAAGCAATCAACATGTTTAGGTAGAACATCACCCGATTGTACTAATATCTTATTGGCTAGCAGCAAAGCAAATGGAAGCTTGTGTTTCTCAAACAGCCCTCTTTGAGTGTACAAAAAGGCATTACTTGTCAGGTGGTTGATAATGTTGACAGTACGCTGCACTATTGTTGCTGCTTTCTCTGAATCGTGGATTGAGCTCTCATAATTCGCCATAAACTGAGCCAGTGAAGTTTGATACATGCAGTTGACTTCTGAGAACTGGGAGATCAAAAAGTAGAGCAGAGCTGCACGGCGAGCCACTGGCCTGTATTCCTCACAAGCTTCTGTAATAATCTTACGAGTTTCAGATGCATGCACCAATCTGGCAGATACTTCTTGGGACGTAGCCTTCGTGACCGCCAAAATATCAATCAAAGCAGTGTCATCTAGCAGGTTGCCACTGGAGGAAGAAAGTCTGATCAAAAGATCACTCTCCAGCTCTTCAATCCGTTTCCTATACGACTGAACATCTTGCATCAACTTTTGCCTTTGCTCCTCCAACTCTCCCTTTTCTTTCAATATCAGTCTCCCCAGGAGCTGGTCTTCTAATCCTGCTTGAGTGACCGTGAAATCCACAATGGCCACCCGCGCAGAGAGCTCCGGGGAAAATTTCGGGTTGGGTAGTCGGGTGGTGAGGTAGAGTCTGAAATCAGGAGAAACATCAATCTCTTTATCACCTATTACCAGTACAAACCCACTTCCTCTAGGTACCCATTTCTTCTCTAAAATAGGATCAAGAGCAGGGTCTATATGCTCATCAACATTTTCAATCAGTAGGGGTTTCCCATTAGAGAGACAGGCCTCCAGCGTATTTTTAAAATGACGATCTGTCGTTTCAGTGACTTGAAGCCCAGCAGCTGCTTCTCTTTGAATCAGCCACCCCCTTCCTTGTCCCTGAGGGTCAACAAGCAGGGGGTATCTGGAGGCTTTGGTGACAAGGATGCCGTTTTGTACGCTGAGAGCGTCAGTGGGGAGGCCTTCGACTGCCCATTGCCCCATCTCAGTCTCTTCTGCCAGTATTGAGGTGACTGCTAGATCTGGTGTGCATGGTAGACCCACAGAGACACAGTCAAAAGTGAAGTCTCTGAGGAGCTTGGCCCTGAATTCTTTATTGAAAGGGCCCAAGTAGGAGGTAAAACTTGCAGCAAGAGCGCAATCACCGACCAATCGGCAGAGAGAGGCATCCAACTGCTCTCTTTGTTGCTGCCATCTGACCTCTTCTCCACCTAAAGCACTAATTAAAGCTGTTGCATTGGCCATCTTCCTACGAGTTGAAGCTGCATCTTCCTCCAAAGCACGTTTGTGAGTCATTGCTGCATCAAAACGTTGCTGCATTTCATCTAGTTTTTCTTGTACCTTGGCAAGCTCAGCTTCTGCAGCTGCTTGCTCTTCATTGGCTGCAGACAGCTCTGCCTCTGCCTCTTTCAACCTTGCTATTTTGGGATCTACTACTTTAGCAACTTCGTGGTAATCACACATGGCTCTTGCCCAGTTGCATAGTCCAGCAACATTTCCACTGGCTTTCTTAGCTGCCTCAAAATTGAAATCAGGAGCGTTGAAATAAGGTTGCAACAGCTCTACAGTTTCATCATTGATTCTTTCTTTAGGGAAGTTGATCAAAGTCTGAAGAAAGTTCATATCTCCCAACATCTTTACCGACTCTTCAAAACTACCAACAATTACCTGGTTTCCTTTAACATCATGCCACGCAATAGGTTTGATGGACTGGTGTCGGAGCAGCAAAACACAGTCAAAGATACGTTTGATGACATCAGGGGGACTCTTTAGAGACTTCAAAGCTGTAATATCTTTAGGTGCAATGGAATTAAGTGCAGAGACAGCTTTATCAAGAGCTGGTTGCGCCTCAGCCAGGTCACATTCAGCTTCTGCCTTTGTTTCTGCAATTTCGCTTGCCTTTTTGGTGACTCCATCAACAATGACGGCAACTTTCTGCTTCTCCTTCTCTGCCACAGCAGTACTGGTACCTATTTCCTCCAGCAGTACTTCAGCCTCTTTATTTGCAACTGCCAGATCTTGCTCCTTGACACCAAGCTCAACTTGCATCTTGTTAACATCAACTTTGGCATGTTTCATCTTCTCCAGACCGTTTACCAACGACTTGACTGTAGACCTGTTGTCAGACACTTTCCTTGAAAAGAGCTCATCAAAGGTAGAGATAAATGATAAGTAGGATTTAGGAGTCACATGGGCAGTTCTTTTGTACAGCAGACTGTACTCATTGCATCCAGCTGTCACTCGGGTGTGTACTGCAGCCATAAACTTTTGAAGGAATAACTTGACTTTATCCTCTTCATCCTTTCCTACCCTATGCTTATTGCTACTTATAACGACAGAAGAAGCATCATTGCCTTCATCGTTATTAGTAGCAAGCTGCAGGTTTGCCTTGAGCAAATGTGACGACACAGCCGTCAGAGCAGCCTGAGGCCAAGGCAAGAACCAGTCGATAGTACACCCATTAATAATTCCAGGAAACTGTTGAGCCCATCGCGACAGCTTATCCCCAACTGGAGAGAAGCACAGCAACACATGAAGCTTCCTTCTCACCCTGTTCAACACAAATGCATGCAGATTATCAGCAGTATCAGGCACACCAGCCCATTCTTTCTTCATCATAGGTCGCACATCATTCAACAGTGCATCCAACTCCTCTTTAGGAAACAATCCAGCAATATCACCAGTCATGAGCAACTGATTGATGTATTCTAAAAATGAGTCGTCTCTCACATCAGAGTCAGTGAGAATGAAGGCAATATTCTGCCCTTTTAAAGCTACATCTTTGAACAATGTCCTGATGTCATCCAGCAGATTAGAGACACCGTAGGATTTAGAGAGAGATATTTGGAATGCTCTGGCTCCAGCAATAGCAGCAGCTAGTTTGGCAAGTGATTGCTTCCCGGACCCTCCTACCCCCACCAGCAATCCATGTCCCTTCTCCATTGCCATCAGTCTTGATATTCTCAACAGATGCTCCAGCGCATCTTCGAACAGTACTATAGTATGTTTCTGTCCACTGGATCTGATTTCTGAATTAATCAGGTCCACCAGTTGCTGGATTCTCCCTCCTGCTGCACTCAGTCCCCCGGTGACGGATTCATAGGTGCTGGGACGCGGTCCACTGGGCTCCCCGGTGATCTCATCAATAGGCGCATCTCTCAGGCAGTCTACAAACACCATGTTGTGTGGGAGAAGTGCGTCCTCAATGATGGAGACTGGAAGTAGTGAGGATAGATGCTGTTGAGCTAGGTTTTTAGTGGCTTCTAAGACCCAGCCTTTTTCAGACAAAGATACCAGCTTGTCAGCAAAGACACGTTGGCATTCATGTCCCCACAGACTGAGTATATACCTTGCAATAGAGTGTTGCTGCTGCTGTTGATTCTGGGATGCTAGTAGAGAAATCAGTGGATCAAGATCAGCCAGTGAGATACCTTGAAATATTCTGGAAATATCTCTCAGACTGAAAGAGTAGTGAAACTTATCTGGAGTGGGCACCATCTTGGCTTGTACCGTCGTCCACAACTCCAGAGTTAACTGGACCAATTTCCCTGTAAACTGTACCATCGTCATTGTCCCTGCTGCTACATTATTATTATTATCTTCTCCTTCTCCTTTTCCTCCTTGTAGTTGTTTGAAAATAATTTTCCCAAACTTTCCACCCATGATCTTTCCGTAAATACCTTGCACAGCAGCAGCAGATGGAGGAGGCATATACAACACAACAAATTGTCTCTTCAGTCTATTGGGAATGTCATTCTTCCCATCACCAGGCGCCACCATGGCAGCAACAAACTTGGTATCCACCAGCTGTTTGAATTCTCCTACTGGCTTCTCAGTAGTGTACAAACCACCTTGCTCTAACAACTGACGTACTGCCTCATTGGTGATTTGATCTCCCCATTTGTTGAAGGCTGGAATTGAAAGATCGTCAATGAACAAAGTCATACTGCGGCCACCAGGTGGACCAAAAGATCTTCCTTGTCTCTTTTCCACTGCTCCTTCCACTGACGATTGGAAAATACCAGGAGTGGTGAGGTATGAGAAGGTGACTGTCTTGGGAATGTGGGTTTCTGGGTCAAAACTTTGGAGAAATTGTTGAGCGGTGGTTGTCTTGGCAGTACCTGGGGCACCAACCAGCAGAGTTGACTTGTTTATGGAGTGCACTAGAGATAGCAAATACCCAAATCTCACTGAATCAAGTGTGGGTACCACTATCTTCGAGAAATCAGGAACACTACTATTACTACTAGTTGTAGTACTACCGTTCTTCTCTGATGACGGAGAGGAAGAGGGATAGGTCCACGTAGGAATACGCTCCTGCCAATGCTGCCAGTCTCCAGTTACTTCATTCACAACATACTCGTACACAGAGTCACCCGCTAGCTTTGATTTAGGGGAATATTGAGTCAGCGTCTTGATCAGGCCATCAAATCTATGCCTACCTTCCATAGTGAGCACACCTCCCAGGGACCATGCAGCACAGTAGATAAAGATCTTCTCCAGTATCTCCGTATAGTGATTATTAATATTATTGTGAGATGATAAAGATGATGTGCTGTTAGTATTCCCGTGATTATGGCCGCCAAGGATTTCTATCCTTGACGACCCTCTTCTTCTCTCTGATGCATCAGTACTCTCTAAATGATGATGATTATGATGGTAGTGGTGTGAGATGGAAGCAAGAATATTCTGCCCCGACTCTAGCAATTGTAAAACAGCACTTAAAAGAGTGAGCAGGGACGATACCTGACACACAACTTCTGTATGAATGACAGGTTTGCAATGCACATTGACACACTCAAGTAGAGGAGGGAGACACTTTTCAAAGCATTTTGACAGCACAGCAGACTGGCTCTCTGGCCTGGATTGTAGCCATGACTTGACAACTGGCTTCCACCCCAGCTCACTGTGACTCATGTAGATGATACCAGCACGTGAAACAGTTGCAGGAGATGCATTATTAAGATTTTCAGCCTCAAATATCAGCCTCATATTGGGCGTCATCAGTACTCTATCACCATTGGCCAATGTAAGCACTTTGTTATCGTCCAACACAGTGTTGAGGTTTTCAATCCAGATAGCATCCACAGGACCATCCAACACAATCCAAGTATTCTGATTCTTTGTCTTAGCAGCACGCCTCCACAAGGCCGAAAACACGCCATCTGTCCAGTCTCCAGTAGCTGCATCAAGTTGACCAAACATCTGAGGAGCGGTGATAGATTTGGGATTCATCCTCCATACAACCGTCTTGTTACCCAATTGAGTCAGGGCAGCTGCCAAGCATTCAATCGCACAACTCTTTCCAGTACCAGATGGTCCTACCAACATTATACCATGACGTACCAGCTGTGTTTCATACAATTGAATGATCTTATTCAACCAAGAGGGTTCAGGCTGCAGACCCCTCTCTCTCACTGCACTCTCCAGGGCGCCGCTGATGTCATCAAATCTAGTTCTCTCAGCTCTCTGTCCTGGGAAAAGATCTTCAATGAGAGACAGAAAGAGGGGAGCATCTTCAGCTACGAGTTTACTCATATTCATATCCCTCAGCGTGCGCATCATGAGGAAGACTTCACTCTTTTCTGGGGCCATTCTCTTGGAAGAGCCAGCAGTTCTCAGCACACTTAAGATGTTTCTCAACCCAAAGTCATAATGGGGCTGTTTGGACAGCTGCTGCTCACATAGATCATACAATACATGGAACTTCTTGGACAGGATGTCATTCTGTTGGTACCCACAAGCTGCAAGCTTGACCTTCATAATGATCTGTCGGTTGGGAACCATCATCGTCACTCCCCTGAACAGTGCCTTGAGATTCTCTGGCAGCTCTTGTCTGCCTGCATATCCCGGGTTCATTGTTATGAAGAATCCCACCTTGGGGTCCAGTGGGACTATTGAACCATCAGTAAAGGTGAAAGACTTCTTCTGTTCTCTAATAGCAGTTAGAATGCAATGCACTTGTTGCGCACACACTGACAGCACATCCAGGTTGATTCTATTGAATTCGTCAAAGCAGCCCCATAGTCCGCTCTGAGCCAAGCCTTTGTATATCTTCCCCATACCTTTATAATCCATTTGATCGCTACAGTTAAAGACCACTACATATTTACCCAGAGTGGCACCTAGATCTTTTGTGGTTTCTGTCTTGCCGGTACCGGCAGGACCAGCAGGGGCGCCACCAAGGTACATTCCAAGGGCTTGAGTCAGAGTGATGTAGCATGCATCAGTCAAGGGGGTGATGACCAATCTTTCCTTCACTCCCAGGTACTCGTAAGAATACTCAAAATCAACATCACAAATGGAAGCAACAATGGTATCCCTATCGGGCCTCCATGCCATTCTGACTTGCTTCAACCACTCAAAATCAAGGGGATCTCTTACTTTCTTCTTCAACAGCTCTTCTGATGCTTCCTTCTGATGCATATATACTGTGATGCAGGTTTCAAGACTGGTTCTTTGAGTTGGAGTGAGATCTGACCTCAGTGTGAGGGAGACCAGCTCGCTCAGCGTGGCCTCTGCCTTTTTCAGTACCTTGGTCAAAGCTCCCTTCTCCTGTCTATACGCAGCATGCAAAGCTGCTTGTTGGTCTGTTGTCCATTGAAACTGCAGTCCAAGAAGAGCTACTTGAGCGGGATGACTGAAAATAAACTCTTCTAGAGACTGTGTCTGCATGTCTTCAACTGCTTGACGAATGCTGCTCTTTACTGTGCTCTGCATGCCCTTGACCAACCTCTGCAGCCACACCTCTACATTGCCAGTAGCCTCAACTGGAGCATCAAGAGCCACTTTCTCACCCTCTCTGCTAATCATATGGGTGATCTTGTGTTTGTCATTCTTGTCAAAAGTAACGTTGGACAGAGAATCAAACAGGCCTGATTGAAGGTGAGGAACGACAGCTGCAGGGTCAGAACCAAGTGATAGAATCTCCAACAATGTAGGATCAGATACAAAGTAAAACCTGGGGAACTCTACTCTTTTAGCTTCCAAATACGCTGCTAGTGATTTTTGACTCACTTCCAGTTGCTCCAACAGCTTTGGAAGTAGCGACTTTAGTAAATCAGTGCCCACACATGTGTCAACGCAATTCACTATATCATTAGCGTGTTTGACCACCTGCATGTATCCACGGTCAATAGAAGCAAACCTTCTAGCTTCAGTAGGTAATTGCTTTACTATGTCACCACCACTGAACACAGCTTCCAAGTACATCCATAAGTTCTGCACCGTCAACCATTGCTCTAAGATTTCAGAGACTCCACCCAACTTGGCCGCCCACGACTGCAGCTCCTGCCTGAATGGGAGCGAGTACCTGCTAGCTGTCAATGTACCAAGTGACATCAACGTATCTTCAAGTCTGTCCTTTAGCTCAGCAGTCTCAGTAGGACGTAACACAGCACCAGCTCTACCTTTATGGTCTATAAATACAAATGCTTCTGAAGACCATTGAGCAGCCAGTGCAGCAAGCTTCGCTTCTACTCCAGCCTCTTTAATAGCACAACTACACAAGTCCTCCACTGCATCTCTCTGTGATGATAAATTGGCATCAAATAAATGCTGAAGACACAGCGCATCTAGGCTTGATGGCAGTTGACAGTTGCAAATAATGGCCAGCTCTGTCCAGTGTCTGGGTCGTATAGCTTCATGAGTGAGCCCCTGTATAAGAGTCAGCACCACTTGCAGCCCTTCCACCGCTGCCCTACTATCCTTATACACCCCCAGCTCCCTCACTTCTTTTGGCAGTTTCTTAATTCTTCCATAATAATCCCCCACCTGGGTCAACATGGCTGGCAACTGTTCATCATCAATGGTCACATCAGGCCAAGAGAGGCTGCCATACTTCTTCATTGCAGCAGCCACCTCGGTGTAGAGATCGTACACTGGCGTCAACATTGCCACTTCTCTTTCAATACATTGAAGGCCATGGTACTCTGGAGGAGGGAGTTTGAACAACTCATAACCAGCTGTGTAGATTGTACGTTTTCTAATACGGCCTTCAAGATCAATTTGAAATTTACGCAGTCTTTCACTGGCTTCAATATGATTCCCACCACCACCACCACCACTGGTATCACCATCACTGATGGTGTCAATGGCACTGGGGCCGTTGGTATTCCAGTTGGCAAGAAACTGGGCATCCTCAATAAGGAAAGCTGCAGACCCAGTTTCCACTGCTGTTTTCAGAGCGCCATGTTGACTAGCAAGGTCTCTACTGACTTGATGTGATCTTTGCAGCAGATTGGTCCATTGTCCTACCACCCCTTGCAGCATGCCTTTCACTTTTTCCTCCTCATCTCCCTCCTCTTCTTCCTCAGCATCAACTCTACTTCCACCCAATGACGAAGATTTCATAGCTGCTGTCAATTTGTAATGAGCCAACAGCGCAAATGCATCCTCCACTCTGGAAAATATCCTCTCCCAGTCACTCTCCAAATCACGAATACTCTGTATCACCGTCATTGTAGGCGCCACATCTTCAATATCAATACCGACCACTTGCACCGGTAAACTGTCTGCCAGCTCAGCCACCCTGGACTCTAGACGCGTCAACTGTTTCTGAGCGCCCTCCTTGAGTTTCTTCCCAAAGATGATCTTCCAAGGGGAAGCTTCATGTAGTAATGAAGATCTGAGTCCATTAGCATGAAGTTTTAGTGGTCCAATGGTAGTATCCACAGCCAAGGAAGAAAGGGAATGCTCCATATCAAGTAGTTGCTGAAGTTTTGCCTTGTGTTCTAAAGGACCTGGATTGGTAGAGATGAAGAGATCGTATTCTTGTTGAGCATTGGATTTCCATAATGCGGAAAATGAGTTGAAGCTGAAGCAGTATTGATCAACGTGCTGCTGCAAAGTGCCGATATCAAAAAGACTATTACCACTATTGGTTTTAGTTGTGGTAGGGGTAGCCTCTGTGTTGAGCACCAAAGAAAGTAAGGATGTTGTTCCAACATCTTGTTTAACTACCAATCGCTTCAGGCAGCTTAATACGGAATGCTTGTTGAGGTTATCATTTGCCACCCACCAGGTTGAGAGAGTGCCATCCAGCATCACTGGTAGCTCTTCCACTACTTTATTCACTGCAGCTTGTATAGAAGACAATGGTGGGTATGTAACTATAGTAGGAACTTGAAGTTGGAGATCTATAGCAAAGAAAAGACTCCTACTAGTGGTATTAGTAGCAGCATCATGCGAGAAAGACAGGCAGGTTTTGAAGGAAGAGAGACTGGAAGAAATGCTGACTGCAATGGCCTTGGTAATCAGATCACCACAATGCCTCTTCAGTGGACACATCTTCTCGTCAACTGCACTACTACTGGTGAGCAAAGTTTCAATGTCTTGGTAGGCTTGTTGGATCTGCTTGCTTTTAGCTTCCACTATACCTACTTGATGCTTAAGATGCTCAAGTTGCTGTTTTTCAAACTGTTGACATGACACTGCTCTGTGTTTTGACTGCTGCTCAACTGCTGCATCAGAAGTAGAAGTAGAATCTAGTTGTAAATCATCTCTATCTATAACGCTGAGGAGAGAAATTCTTTCAATATCTTTAGCATTAGCTACTACTCGATGCCAGTAGTAGTCTATCATTCTCTCTTTCAAAACCAGCATCTTTTTCAGACCACACTGAACAGAATGAATAAACCCGTCAACATTAACAGATGTCCACACTAGTGTTTCTAAACCTGGCCTCACTTCTGTAGCAATAAATCTGTCCACTTGAGGCTGGAGTATTGGTGATAAGACAGGGGGAACATCAACAGTAGTCACAGAGTGAAGATCGCGAGCGAATTTGAGCAACTGGTTGAAATGATGGGTCAAACGGTGCCTCTGAGTCAACAAGGTGGCTGCTTTTTCTGGTATTTCAAAGCCTAAAGCAATAAAACATTCAGCTTCCTGCATCAGTTGCAGCACTCCCTTGTCTAGATTCACGACAAGACTACTGCCACCATCACTACAACCCTTGTTGTCAATAGTCGCCAGCAAGGTATGATGCACTTGATCAGCAATGCTACCCACGCCATGCACCCAAGCTTGGTACCACAGTCCTTCAAACTCAATCAATGCACGTGCCAGTCTGTTATACGTCTGAACAGTAATAGTACTTTCTTTAGTCTGAAAAACCTTCCCATGGCTACAAAACACAGACATTGGCTGCTCTATGTGGTTGAGCAATGATCTGGCCCACATCACACTTCCTGCCATTAGTGGCTGTCCTAGTGGTACTGGAGGGCTGTCTTTATGCGATTCGTACTTCTGCTGCATCCCATCTAGATAAGCAGTGTACCGCTGAAATGCTGCACTATACATAGAGTCCATCTCAGCAAGAAAGGACCGTCTGTCTAGCAACCCGTCAAATTGCTGGAGCCACGCCAGAGCTTGCTGAACAGAAGGCGCTGTGTCAAAGATTCCGCGCAGATGTCGTTCCAAATCCAGCTCCAAATCATTCACTCTGACTTGAAACTCCAGCAACTCCTTATCAAATGCTTTATTATTAACATCCAGCAAATCAAGTCTCTTGGCTTTGACCTCTGCCAGCAATGATTGAAATGTAGATGCAATCCCATCCATTCCTGGTATAACACCACTGCCATCACCACTGCCATTCTTTTGAGATAAAGTACTAAACTGCCTGACAATGGAGAAAAAGGTGTGCAGTTTCTCACACCTACCTTTAAAGAGGGTAAATTGAGAAAAGTGAATGTGGCATGGATCTCGGTCATACTCCTTCTTTGTATTTGTTGAACTATCCAATAATAACTGCAACGCAGGACCAGTGAATTCTCGGTACATTCTAGTCACATTATCCAGCTTTAGTAGCAATATACCATATGGCTGCTCCCAAAGACTTTTTCTTTCTTCACCACCAAAAGTAGCAGTAGTAGTATTAGTAGTACCATTGTGGAGGAGAATATACTGAGTGCACTTGTCCATGAGTGTACAAGATACACTTCTTAACAAGGTACTCAGAGCTGCCTTGCTGTGGTAGTAGCTGCTCACTGAATGCACCACTTCTGCTGCCCTTAGCACACCAGGCAATGTCACATTACACACTACATGTACATCATCTGGTGTGGTCAAATTGCACCTTGCCAGCTTATCAACACTCTTCTGGAATGACTTTAGGTAGAGAATGGTGTCTTGAGCTTGATTTGCTGCTTCAAGGAGGTGAGAGGATGTGTGTTTCCACTTTGAGAGTGATGAGGGGGAAGCAGCTCCTGCTATGCCGATGACGGCTTTGCTCTCTGGGTTGGTGATTTGTCCCACAAGATGGTTGAGTTGAGCTGCTGTTGACTTCCATCTTGACAACTCAGAGACTGTTGCTGCTGGTGTACCACCACCACTGTTGTTGTTGCTGCTGGTTCTAGTTTCTATACAACGTTTACTATTGCCACTATTGTAAAAGAAGACGGCATCGCTCAGAGTTGATTCAATGGTAGCATTCCAAGATAAAAGGAGGTCTTTGAAGTAGGCAGCACACTCCGTGTTGCCAGCTGCCTTATAAAAGGCCTTTGCATCATAGGTTGGGCCCACAAGTGTTAACCACTGCCTCTCTACTGGCTTTAGGTTGACACAGTGAGCTGATATGTTGGAAATATCATTGAGAGTTGAAGCGAAGAGGTGTGTGCTTTGCAAGGCAATCTCATTGGCACGGCTATGAGGAATGGGAGGAGGAAAAGGAGGAGGAGGAGGAGTGGTGATGTTGGGGGTGGTGGTGGGCGGTGTTGGGGGAGTGGAGAAGAAGGGTAGAAACACATGTTGGAGGAGTGTTTGAAAGGTACTAGGGTTGGCAGGATATAGAATCTCAGTGAAAACGACTTCCTTGTCAAAGTTTGATGATGTGAGGTGAGTTGAAGGGCTCGATTTTATGAAGCAGCATACTCTACTGTCTGCCTTTGCTATAGAAGTGTCGTGAGTGAGGAGGTCGGTGGCACCATCAGGACTGACGGTCCAAGCGAGTGCTACTGATCCTCCTGGGGTACAGAATTCATCGACTGCGTCTTTGTTTTTCCTATATTTGATGGATGAGTGTGCGTAAGATGAGTTGGGGTGGGTGGATAGATGAGTTAAGGCGAGGGAAAGATGAGAGAAAAACAATTGGAAACCAACCTGATGGCATCTTCAGGCAAATTGACTTGAAGAGATAGGATAAACACCAACTGCAGTTAATATGGGTCGGAAGATGTTAGTAATGTATATCAAAGTACTAGAACTGGCTGATTAATTTACCTTCTTTGCAATAATCTCGTCCATGTCAACCTGATCACTTCTTAAAATAAGTTTCTACTTCTGGTTTTCAATTTACCGTCTCTTATATGTCACGAATAATATTGTGATATCATATGGGTGGAATGTGTCATATATACATATACACACGGCTACAAGGTGACGGACTGGGCATTCAGTCAACATCACCCACTTCCCACACCCTCGGTCAACATTGTCTCCACTCCCTTTTTTTTTGTCCAAATCTATCAATCTAATTTCAGTTTCAATTTCAAATCGCATTGCATGCAAACAAAATTTACACATTTATATACCCTTCTACTATTTATAAACATCCATTAACGGCTGGTTTCATAGCCGTAAACAACCCCCACTTCTGCTCCCCATTACCAGCCCGCTCCAACTTCTCCTCCCAAGACTTGACAGTTATATTGTAATCCTCCGCACTCAGTTCCTCTACAAAAGACTGTCTATTAGACAGAGCTGCCTCTAGCTCCTTTGTTAGGCACTGTTTGAACTGTTCAGTACAATCTTTAGCTTTCACATCTACAAATCCAGCTTGTTTTAACAACTCGGCATAGTCGGTAATCGTGTGTAGATCGTAGTCCTTCTTTTTGATGTAGGCAGCAAAGCCTTCAGAAATGTCATCAGGGCCTCTACAGTAGTCTGTAATGAGAATTCTTCCACCTGGTTTCAATACAGAGTACATTTTGGCAAAGAGTGTCTTTTTATCTGAAATATGGAGTAGAGAATCCCTAGAATGGACGGCGTCAAAAGTCTCGGGGGGAAACTCACGTTTCATTGCATCACTGATTTCAAATGAGACCAAATCACCATTACCATGAGCTGCAGCACTTTCTAGTGCTGTCAAGACCATGTTGACAGACAGGTCAATACCATACACATAACAATGATATGCTCTAGCGATGTAGACAGCGGGACCACCCAGTCCACACCCAACATCAAGAACTGAGTCTTCTGGTTTCAACTTTAAGAATTCAGTGAACTCCTTGGCAGTCTCCGCTCCACCTGGAGAAATGAACCCATTTCCAAACATACGAGCATAGCGCGAAATACCAGCAAGAGTGTACTGTTGTCCATCTAAGAAGTGTCTGCGGTCATTGGCATGTGCTGCATCAGATACCACCTTTCTCCACTTCCAGCATATCTGGTTTTGATTTTGCTTCACCCTCACATAGGTGTCAATGGACTTGCACAGAACAAGCTCCAAGTGCGCAACTTTACCATCTGGCTGTACATGACGAACTGCATCAAATATTCTAAAGTATTCTCTGGGATTACGGTAATGTGTGGGATTGTTTTTCCTGGATTTGTCGCCAGATTGTCTGAAGCAGGATTCTCTGAAAAAGACAAAACCTCCCTCAGAAACCCAAGAGAGCATTGATGCAGCAAGATTGGATACTTCTGTGTCATTGAGGTACATGAGAAGCCAGTTGGAGAAGACGATATCAGCGCTGCCTTCTGGGAGGGTGAGCTCTGTGACGTCGCCACACCTGAAGTCAATGTTGCCAAAATTACTGTTGATGACTTTATTTTCCTCTATCAAGTTTTCCATGAAGTCGAGGGCTAAAACTGACTTGGAAGAGCCTGCAAGTTCTCCTGTGAACCTGCCAATGCCGGCTCCCAGCTCTACAACCCGCTGGTTTTCGATGGAGCCCAGCAGTCGGAGCACCTGTATGGAGAAAGCCGGGGGTGGTGATCGAGGGTTAATTGGCAGTAATTCATAGTTTCAAGGGTGGTTTGAGATCCCAGTGGATGCTACTGAAGATGCATGGTATAATATGCGTGCCGTATACTCAAAAGACCCGGTTTTCGCCTGAATGGGACATCATCACTGACCTCCGGGCGTTCCATCTTGTCAATATCAGCAGCCTTGCTATCCAGCATCATTGCTTCAACTGTAGCCTCACTGGAATGTTCCTTCCAGTATGCTTTCTGGGCATCTCTCTCTGCCTTTGTAAGTAAAGCTGCCATCTCTAGTTGTTTAGCTTCAAAATGATCTCTCTCTTCAAAGAACGACAAAAAATAACAAATAATGCTTAAATGCAACCCCCAACGCAATATCACGACTCTATCAGATGCCTTAAAAGTTTTATTGGGTCATCGGCTCCAGTCCTGGCCTTGCCGAACACCACCGTCATCAAGCAGTCAGTGGCCTCATCCCCATCATCGCCATTCCTCCATGCGCTTCCTCCCACTCCTCTTCATCAACGGGATACAAAGCAGGCAGTGATTCCCAGATTTTCAACACTCGCATAGCTTCCTCTCGCATAGGTGGTCCTTGATACACATATGCTGCAGGCTTGGCACTGCATGATGAGGATGATGAAGAACCGTACTTCAAAACCAAGGCTGACAGACGGTCACGCACCTCTCCCTTTTCCCACCCATACCCCTGCTCCACTACCACATCCAACACAGTCAACCGCTTAGTATTACCCTTTCCCTTATCTGGGAATGATAGAATATCTGGATCAGCCCCATGTTGCAAAAGAAATTCAAAAATTTCAAGAAACGGGCGGTGCTTGTAGTGGGCCACTCTTGCACATCTATGCAGTGCAGTCAATCCTCTGGAAACATCTTGCTGATTGACCTCAACTTTATGATGCTCGACAAGGTACTTTATAATGTCTAATCTGCCGTGGTCTATGGCAAAGTGCAGTACTGGTCCATTGCCCCGGTCAAGAAGGGGGAACCAGAAGGCCGTAGTAGCTGCTTCTACTTTTTTAAATGTTGCCAGGTCGCCACTTCTTGCTGCATCAATATACTGTACGTAGAAAGAAGAAGGCTTCAGTTGAAAATAATATTCAGAAGAGGATTTGTAACATCTAATCAAGTATGTTTCTTCACACATAGACACAAACGTACCTCAAAGAAGGAGTAGGCAGGTTGGGGTGGCTCTCCTACTTGGATTCCAGGCCAGGTGTAGCCAGCGATTGCCTGTAGATGGAAAGAGAGACAGAGAGAGAGAGAGAGAAGGGGTTAGCGATTTTGAGTCTGGGGAATAATTACTGCATGTATGTATAATGATGAGAGGGGCTTACCATTCTCTTGCCATTTACTAGAAGCTCTTCTTGCATGTTGTTGAGTCAATGCCGAAGATGACCAGTGGGCTTCCTTGGTACAGATGAGTGCAGTGCGGTGCTAGTGGATGTATTTTCGGTTTTAATATCGTGTGCTATGGTATTTGGTGTTATTGAAGGTCGGAAATAATTCAAAAAATTACCACTTTTTTTTCACAGTGAATACATGACCCTGCTTTGACACTAGAGAGTAGGGTGACAGAAAATCTGGAAGCCAGGTAGTTTAGAAGATTTCACCATTGTTTCTGTGGATTAATTCCCTTCTATTTCCAAGCACGCATTCATGTCACTTATAAAGGAACCAAAGTTGCTTCATTGAGTCTTGTTTACCAGAAAAACTAAACTACGCCCTTGGATCAGTTGATTGAACAGCGCTATAGCTGAAAAGTTCCAGAATATGTCACGACAGCCTAGTGGGTGGGACACACCCCGAGCTCCAAGCTTTGTAGGATTCAGCTCGTAAGTACTCACCCAACACACCAAACCATACACAAATCTGACACTCACACCGCCAAGTCTCACCTTCCCGCCGCCACCTCTTTCTCCTCTTCTTCTTTCACAGCTTGAAGAACCGAGTGCTCAAAAGCCAAGGAGATCTCAAACCCCTAGATATCACTCAATCAGATGACCAAAAGAACAGAAAAGTCCAGAAAGCAGTAGATGATTTTGTCATACAATCTGAATTATCCGGCCTCCAAGATGACAAAACCCCCCTCCTCGCCTCCATCCTCGATATCAGCCCTGCTCTAAATGACGCAGCAGCCGCTATAGTAGATGATTCCTTCCTCAGATGCTTTAAATCCACAGTAGACCCCCCTTGGAACTGGAATCTTTACCTTTTCCCTCTTTGGTGTGTCGGAGTTGTCATCCGAAATTTTATCCTCTTCCCTCTCCGCCTCATTTCCCTCCTCCTGGGCTTTTTAATCTTCTTCATCATGTTTGCCCTCATAGGCCTCTTCCTCAGAGGACCAAGGCGGAAGAGAGCAGAGAGAGGCGCGGTATGGTTCCTTGCCAGATCTTTTGTCTTCTCCTGGACAGGAGTTGTGCGGTACCATGGTCCATGTCCAGTACCAACTCCGGGGAGAGTTTGGGTGGCAAATCACACCTCGATGATAGATTATGCAGTACTATGCGCATACACCCCTTTTGCAGCAATAATGCAGCTGCATCCTGGTTGGGTGGGCTTTGTACAAAAGAAATACCTTGGCTCACTAGGGTGCTTGTGGTTTAATCGCACTCAATCAAAGGATAGATCACTGGTGCAACAAAACATGAGGGAGCACGTCTGGTCAGGTACGGTGTCTACTCCGCTATTGATCTTCCCTGAAGGAACGTGTGTGAATAATGAGTATTGTGTTATGTTCAAAAAGGGAGCGTTTGACCTAGGGGCTACAGTATGTCCAGTTGCAATAAAATATAATAAAATATTTGTAGATGCGTTTTGGAATAGCAAACGGCAGTCGTTTTCTGCCCATCTGGGGAAGATAATGAGATCTTGGGCTCTAGTCTGTGACGTGTACTTTTTAGAGCCTCAGACAAGGAAGGAAGGTGAAAGTGCAGCAGCATTTGCTGAAAGAGTGCAGCATATGATTGCAAAGAAGATAGGGTTGAAAATAGCTCCTTGGGATGGGTATTTGAAGTACTATAATTTGGGGGAGAGCCACCCGGATTTGATAGAAAAGCAACGGAAAGTGTATGCAGATAAGTTGTTGACAAAATGGCTGAGTGAAGATGGAAGAAAAAAATAGATAATGGGTTACACCAATTTTACATAGAATGATATAATAGTTGTACAAATGAACATATAAATAAGCAGAGAGACACGTTGTTGAACATTACACGACGTTGATAAAACTACACCAACCCGCTGTTTCAAGTAAACACAGTAGAGCATGTAGAACATTCCTTCACCTTATCACAAAATACAGATAAACAAACACTACACACAAATCCTACATCTACCCTATTTCTATGACAAAAACAAGACGCCCTAAAATCAACGGACGAATTAGCTTTGGGCAGCTTCAACAACCTCCTGGTCGATGGATCTGCCGACATTGATGCAAACAGGTATTGCAAAACTGCCCCTGGATACTTTGGTTTGATATACACTCCACCAGTCATATACGATGCTTGTTGAATACATACAGAGTGGGTTGGGCCTAGTTTGCAGCAATCTATGGCTACATGCTGTCTTTGGGATGCGAAGATGGCATTCATCATGGAAATGTATTGCGATGGTGCATCTGGACAGCCTGTGATGCACATCACCCTTGGAGCCAAGGAAATAGTATTGTTATTGGTGTTATTATTGATTCTGCTGTTGGATGTTCGTATATTAGTTCTACTGATTGGTCTGGATACCTGACTACTATCTCCACTAACACTATCATGTTCTTGTAGCTGCTGTACCTTGTTAATAAAACAAAGGGCTCGGGACAGGGCGCCACTGAGCATTGAAAAGCGGTGTTGATGTTGGGTAGTTACTTTTTTTGAAAATTGTTGTTGTTCGTCATGTTTAACGGCATCTTTTAATTTATCTAGTATGTATGAGGCTGGGTCTGCAGATAGGGGGAGAGAAGAGTGCTGTAGTCCGCAGTTTGAGGTGGCAAAGAGAAGGGAGGTGGAAGAGGCACCGACGGTGAAAAGGGCGAGGCGGTTTCGGTCGTTGAGTAGGGTGTAAGCACGAATAAAAGTGATTATCTGCAGATGTGAATAGTATGAGGGGTTAATGGTGGGTGTTTGAAGCGTTATATACAAGATTTTGAAAACATACCTGCTCTACAAAGCCTTGCTCACTCAAGCCATCCTCATCCAAGTAATCCCAGAATGCAGGAGCGGTTTCTAGTAGGATGGTCAGGAATCCAGAGTCATCTGTACAATAAAGCACATTAGATCAGTAAGAAATTATGTAAATATGAAAGAATTAGATTAAACTCACCACTCATTTCGATCAGATTCGGATTTTGTACTTTAAATCGGTAATACTTCTATCCTACTAGTTAACTATCGTATTTGTATCATATAGTTTACATCTAATACTCATAAAACTCAATTATGATCAAAGCCACTGCAATTTCTTATTCTTTCAAGGAGTCGTCTCCTCTGTCGTCGCTCTCTAGCTGATTTTCATTACAAGCTTGACTTACGTCCCCCGGGGGGGGGGGGACTCTACTATACCAATCCAAAATTCACTTATACTGCTTTCACAACATAATCAGGTCCATAGAATATCTTGTACAACTCCTTACGAATATTATCAGCAACCTTAGCCCTCTTCTCTAAATTCTTCTTCACAGCTGCACTTCCAGCATTCTCCACCTTCTTCCTCGCTGCCATTGCATACACATCCAGCAACTGCAACTGGGTCACAGTATGGCGGTCAGTAATACCACCTTGTGCCTCCCACAGGGACCCACAGTGAGTCATTACCTCTACCCATTCTTCTTTCCTCAGGTGATGGTTGATCAGGATGGGGAGCGCATCCATTATGTGGGTGTTGCAGGGGTGCAGCCTGTTTTCGATTGCTTTGTTTGTCACTGCATTGAGCATAGTCTCTGCTTGTTTGGTCAGCTCGGGCATATTTAATGACAAGTATATTCTGGCTTGCTGTACATTCTTTGCTGCATCGTAGGTGACATTACCTGGGCCTGTGCCGTGTTCGTTGAAACCAACCTCGATTGAGTTGCAGCTGCAGCAGCGCCAGTATTCTCTAATAATTTCTTCCTTTGTTTCGGATGCCTCGCCTTCCTTTGTATCTTCTTCCTCCTTCTTCTCCTCGTCATTGGTAGAGGCTTCTGCTGCTGCTGCTGCTGCTGCTGCTGCTGCTGCTGCTGCTCCACCTTCATCTTTTTTAGCACCATCTTCCTTTTTGCTACCCTTGCCGCCCTTGGCCTTGCTGGCCTTCTTCTCCTCCAAGGCAGCCAATTGCTTCAGGTACTCTTGCTGCTGCTCTTTGTATCTTTCTCCTGCAGCTTTCATTGCCTTTGTATTGCTAGGGGGTATTGCCACCATGACATCGCTCAAGCAATATGGGCACCAAACTCCCTCCAGCCATTTATCGATAGAAGTCTCTAATGGCTCTACACACCTTTCACAATGACAAACCACTCCCTTGTCACCCAACAGATTCCTGGCACGAATAGATCTGGTATCAAAGATATTAACAGCGTTGACACAATGCGTGAGAGGTGTACCCTTGGGAACGGGGGCAATGGTGCGTACATGTAGCTGCTTGCCAACAGTAGTCACCCAGCAGTTGGGGTAGCAGGAATGGGCGAAGAGAGAGAGGACAGGAAACAGTCCCAGCCCTACTGCTTCTCTTGCTGACACGTCGCCAGACACTGATTGCAGGTTGCTCACAGTGATGCTGGACAATTCCTGAAGACGGGCCAGAGAGGAAGGGGTGTAGCCTCCGGGGACAGTACCAGCTTCTCCCAGTGTCACCAGCTCCTTATGAAGAGCTCGTAAAGCAGCTCCCACCTTCTTTCTGTATTGCTCTGGTTTCTTGTCCCAGGTAGAGGCGAGTGCTTCTGCATCTGGTGGTGTGGACGAAACCAGGAGCTGTGTACCACCATTAGCTTTGGAAGGAGTTGTGGGAGCCTTGGTGGCAGCCTTGCCTCCTGAGTGATAACGGTGACGAGCCACATCCATCTCAACAACAAGATGGAGAAGAATAGACTCTACGTTGTTCTCTTTAGCAATTTCGTGCAATTTAATACGAACTGGAGCCAAGGCAGTGTCAAGGGCAGCTTGTTCGCTGTTTTTACCATTGGGACGGCAGGTGTTGCAGTAGCGGGGGAGGCAAGGGTTGGCCTCTTCCTTATATTCGGCGGGCTTCTCTAGAGGATGGAGACAGGTGTGGCAGACTGCGGAAGAGTATTTGGCCACAACAGCGCAAAGGACGGGATCCTCAATGAGGACAAGGGTGCCAGGCTCCATGTCGCAAGAGGCAACGACCTGTCTGCCTGCCTTGGTCACTTCGACAGTCCATGGGAGGCCATCGGCAGCTTCAACAGATGGGAGAGGAATGAACTTCTTGCCCTGTATACTCGTAACGGTGTGAATGTGTTAGAATAAGCAAGCAGAGGTGTTTAGTAGCGACAAAAGTTAAGAGGATGTTATCTGCATCTCACCTTTTTCTGAGGAGAAGCCTGTGTTCCGTTTGTAGCCATATTGGGTTGGATGCTCTAATAACAGCGGGTAGCACTAGAATGCAATATGCGATTGCTCTGAATTAAAAACTGTGGTAGAGTATTTTAGGTTGGAATGATATCCACAAGATGCAAAACTCAAAGCATGCAAGAGATGCGACACCAATAAGCTTTAAAACAATACCTAGCGGCAACCCAAGGAAATTAATTATCGAGTTTTACTGCTGCATGGCCTTTTCCGGAATATATCACTGTGTCATCGGTCGTTCCCCGACGCTCTTTCTACTTTGCTCCTTCTTTTCCACTGTCTTTGATGCATCAGAGGGGTAAAGAGGAGGTTAACATCCCATGAAAGATGAAAATATATGGATGCTCCACTCCCTGCTGGGCATCTTCTGTCCTTCATCTGCAAACCACAGGAAAGAAAATAGTATAAAAACTTCCAATGCAGCAGACTACATGCATGTATCTGAAGAGAAAATGGCCAATGCCGGTAACGGTGGAGACATGGCACTGCATAGAATATGAAGAGTGTTTAAAAACACTATGATTAGTGGAACCATTGGCAATTCTTTTACTTTCAACATCTGAACGAAACCAATCATAAGTCAAAATAGACAATGCACTTGAATACAGTCAAAGAAATATAAGTCTTAAGATCATTTTTCACCTTTCCGGTTTTGTTTGTGGCTAACGTCCCCAAATGATCCCTGCAAGCACTGCCATCCATTTATGCCTAGGTTTTGTTTGCCCAATTTAAAGTGTCACATACTAAGTGCTCACATACAAGCGAAGAACCTGCATTTCCACAAAAAACTATATTCAAGAGGAAAACGGCGAAGGGTATCGAGCATCACGGAGTCTTCAACAGATCAACCCCTCCAAGTGGTCTTCGTGACCACGGAGGTGGCTCCATGGTAAATTCTACACAATTACCCACAATTCCTCTGCCAATTTTATCGCCCCATCATACCCACCCCTCACCCCCGCCTTCTCCCTCCTCTCCATCTTACAGGTCCAAAGTGGGTGGGTTAGCAGATGTATTATGTGCTCTACCAGCAGCATTGGCAGACAGGGGTCACCATGTCATGACAGTAGCCCCTTTGTACGACGATTATCAAGATGTCTTTGACACGGGAGCATCTGTCCCTCTCTGTCTTCCAGACCACATTGCTGCAGATTCACTGGACCGACTTACAAATAATAATCATGAAGAGGAAGGTGAAGATACTGAGGATGCATCTAGTACCCATAGCAGCAGCATCAATAATGATAACAGCAATAGAAAATGTACAAGTAATACTAAAAGTGCATCCTCAAGGCATCATCCCAAATATGCTCAGCTGTACATGTGCAGCCAAGGAGGAGTGGACAGAGTATTTGTGAACCACCCTCTACTCCGAGGAGGCATATATGGAAGTGGGGGCAACAATACATATTGTGAAGCTGGCGATGATGAACATATGGATGTGCAATACAGTATATTGTGTCAGGCAGCTTTGGCAGCACCTGTATTGCTGTGGAACGAGAAGAAGACACGAGAACATCAACAACAACAGAATAGTAATAATAATAGTAAGGATAGTGCTAGAGTCATATTTGTGGGTAATGACTGGCCAACTGCTTTGTTGATGATGTACTTGGTATATAATATCAGATTACAGGCATCCCTGGCGGCAGCAGCAGCAGCTGGTAATAATAGTAGTAGTAGAAGGGAGCAAGATGGTGGTAATGATGATGACGACAGAATAACAACCATAGCTCCTGCTCTTTATGAATCCATACCTCTGAACTTCCCAGCAAACCATCTAAAACTACTAATTAAACATCTCTATTCATCTCTAGGGGCATTTTGTATTCACAACTTGGCATATCAAGGGACCTTCCCTACCTCTGTGTTTTCAAGGCTAGGACTGCCACTGGTGGCTCTACCTGCATTGCGTGCTAACAGTGATTGGAGTGCTGATGTCTTACCTATATTTCCTCCTCTTCTTCTTCCTCCTCAGAAACAATCACCAACATTTACAACAACAGCTAATCAAGAAGAAGGGGCTAAGGATACGTACAGAGCACTGGAATCAGCAGTGGCCTTATGGCCGACAGACACAGAGGAGGAAGATGATGAAAATCACTGGTGTGGGAATAGATATTTGTCTCCAACAATGGCAACAGTATCAATGAAAGGGTCCTCCTCACCGACAAGTAGCAATGATGGCAAGGGAGTAGGGCAACGGACGGTACCGTCATCCATAGGACAAATGCTCAAGCTGACAGATGAACAACGCCAATTGATAGAAAATGCTCTTATAGATGCCACTACTACTATTACTAATAGTACATGTGAATCCTCTACCATAAATTTCATGAGAGGAGCCCTCCTTGCCAGTGACCGCATCCTCACAGTGAGCCCAGGGTACGCCAGTGAAATATCTACCAAAGAAGCTGTGGCTTGTGGTCTGGGTGATATCGTGTCAGCAAAAGGTATTGTCGGTATCATGAATGGGATAGATACAGTAGAATGGAACCCTGAGACTGATACATGGCTGCCTGAGGGTTTAAGATTTGATGGTGCCACTGCAGCAGAGAAGAAGGCGCAACTAAAAGCTCAGTTGCAGGAGAGGTTGGGGTTGAAGATTGACCCTGAGGTGCCCATGTTTGGGTTTGTTGGGAGGCTGACGCAGCAAAAAGGAGTGGATGTGTTGATGGCTGCTGCTCCTGCTTTGTTGGCAGGTGATTCATGGATTCCTAGACCTGTAGCTCTCTCTGAGTTGACAACGTCTTCTTCCTCTTCTATTACTAAAAGTACAGCAGCAGTAGGACAGGAGCCAGAGGGGGATGGCATTGGTGCTCCTTCTCCTGGTGTGAAACAGAACAAGACTGCTAGTACCATCAGTGGTGCGCAATTGCAGCTGGTAGTCCTTGGTACTGGCGACACTTGGCTAGAAGCTGCGCTCTCTGGTTTAGAACTCTCCTTTAAAGGCTCTGCTGCAGGTATGCCCTCCTTCTCAGAAGAACTAGCCCACTGGGTAATTGCAGCATCTGATTTCATCATAGTGCCCTCCCGATATGAGCCATGTGGCCTGGTGGCTCAATGTGCTGTGCGATATGGATCTGTGCCTGTTGTCGCTGCTGTAGGAGGGCTTCGGGACCTGGTATCCCCAGATATTGGGTATACACTGCCTGGACCTGGGGTAGGCAACAACCAAGATTGCGATACTGCAGCGACAATGAGGCAGAATGTGCAGAATTTGGTGGAAACCGTGAAACTGGCTTCGAAGGAGTGGAAGAGTGACAAGTATAATAATATGCAAAAGAATTGCATGGAGCTGGATGTGTCTTGGAAGGGGCCTGCTGCTGAGTGGGAGCAAATGCTGTCCGACATGCTATGAACACACGATAGAAGTATAAGTAGGATTTTTCTTAGGGATGATAGGAAACACACCATAGCGTATAACCCTGTATTTATAAAATTGACAATTTTGGAATTCAATCTGTTACATACTCTGTATGTATTATTTATTATACTGTTAGCAAAATTTGTTGAAAATGTGTGGCGCATTAAGACTTCAGATACGACGTTTCTTGGCAATAGTACCAGCCATAGGTTGGGCATCATCGTCACTCCTCGCATTCGTTCCCCCTCCCTTCTTTTTTGCTTTATCAGGGTCTTCCGCATCAAAAGCGCCTCCATCTTTGTATCCCTTCTTATTGAAGATGCTTTTAATTTGATGCAACTCTCGTTTCTCCCTTTGAGCCAGTTTACGCTCCTGTGCCATTGCATCTTTATCCTTATCCTTATTGTCCCCACCAGTCCACCCTTTCTTCCTCCCCCCTGCTCCTCCTTTTTCTTCCTCTTTCCCTCCTTCTCCTCCCACTTTACCAACAACAGCGGTAGGCTTTTCTTCATCAGTACGACGGTGACCATCATCACTTTCGTACATCGCCCCATTTTCGTAAAATGAAGGATAACATTCACCATAACCATCATCCTCATTCATAGCTTCTAACTTCTTCTGCTGTTCTCTCAACTTTCTCTTTAGTGTCGCCGTATCTTCTTCTTCTCCTTCTTCTTCTACTACAGCCACTTTGGGTGCTACTATAGGTGCCATGATATCTTCAGCTGCTTCTGGAAACAATACTGGTTTCTTCTTCTTCTGCTGCTGCTGTGCCTGCTGTGGTTGTTGAGTTTCTGCTTCAGCATATGCTGCGTCAGTGTCAGGATATGCAAACATATCATCATCATCATCTCCAGTAGGTGGTCCTGGTGGTAGCATAGGACCTACTTCTCCATCTACATGCATCTCCTCTTCCTCTCCCTCTTCCTCATTCTTGGGTTTCCTTCTTTGTGCAACGTAATCAGTACCTGCATTCCCAAATATGTCTTCTTCTTTCTCCTCCTCCTCCTCTATATTGGGAATAGTCGCATTATCAATAACATTCTGTACAGTTGCCTCAAGCTTTTCTCCTCTCTCTTCTTCTTCTTCTTCTTCCTCCTCCTCCTTTTTCCTTCCCTTTTTCTTCTTCTTCCTCCTACTACCATCTACGCCCACATATGACATAATCTTCACCATCTCCTGTAGTACCTCCTTGGGTAGAGCTCCTGATGTTGTCGGTTTTAAGGTAGATTTAGGGCAATCTTCCTTTGATCTATGAAGAGTCACTGGTATGTAGGTGTTGGATAATAGCGGAAATGCAGTAATAGTGTCACTGAAATCATAGACATATGTTGTTCTGCGAGGCAAGAACATATCTGACACCTTGGCTGTCTTATTTACGGCTTCCTGTTGCTGTTGTTGACATTGTAAGGTGAGGAATCGTTTAATGCCCTGTGCCATTGCAGTAGCTTCTTTGGTGGATAGTTTTCCACAATCTTCAGTATTATCACCATCACTACTGCTCTTAGTAGCAGTAGCAGGAGGGGTTTTTTGTTGTTGTTGTTGCTGCTGCTGATGTTGCACTGCTTTTCTGTGTGTTGTTGGTTGTTTTGGTGGAGGAGGAGGCATCCTCATGGCAGTTGTTGTTGCTACTGTTTCTGATTCTCCTCCCTTCTCTGCCATAAGTTGTTGTTCTCTTCGTATTTTCTCAAGCAAAGCAAAGTCTAGACCCTTCACCAGATGGGTATGAGCTTCATCACCACCGAGGTACTTACTTTCCTCGTAACTGACCGTGTTGACATCACGGCCAGATTTGCCATCGACAAACGCTCTTAGGTCTTCGGGGATGCCTTCTTGATCTACTTGGCGACCTGATCTTCTCTCTGCAGCTCTATCCCTGTATTTGGCTGCTATTTCAGATAAGAGGGAAGGTTGTCTGCAACCCTCCTCCTCGTCTTCTTGTGCTTCTTTGTTGTTGGGTGGGCGGGCGGGTGGAGGTTTCTTGGTCTTCTTAGTGGCCTCTTGTTGGTGTGATTGTGCAGTGATCGGGACGTTGTTGCGAGGGGTTGCCAGTAGTTTTCTGAAATCATCGTTAGATAAAGGTCTCTCGGTCATTTTATTCTAATTATAGCTGGATTCTGAACACAGTCGAATTAGGAGGTATTTGAAGGCGTATTGTGCCTATATTTGTACCTAACATTAGCCACTGCCTGTGCAATTCAAATAAATCATTAGAAATGAGATTGCTGCCCGGCAATTCCTTCTTTACAGCTTCCCGACAACCGAACGACATACTCTGTGTCTATTTCCAAGATAGCTTTTTGTTGGTTACTTCAAGTTTCAGCAGGCAACCGGATTATCTCATGTCTTGGCCAGTTAGTCTTCATTGATGACACACTCATCAGTCAAATTCTGCATGAATCTCACAAACTTCTACACGGCTGGACTGGCCTGCCAGCGGTGAAAGTGATCTGGTGAGCATCGGCGTTGCTGTCGGGACAGCTCCCCATTTGTTCTACTTGCTGCCCCGAACAACTTTTGATGCAATTGCATCGAATCATCAGCTTTGTTTGATTCAAGAAAGCTTCAGAATCATTTATTAGCAGCGTTGTCCCCAACGTATTATCCCATTTTCAAAGTTTGAAACGTTCCTACCATTTTATTTTATCGGTTATAGATCACACGATGGGTGATGATGGAACAATTAACAAGCCTCCAAGCAATGGGGATATCAAACACAAGCTAAAAGGTATGTTTAGGGGATGAGGTGGTTGCTGCTTGATTTATCTGTCTGACACCAGTTTCTAGCCTCCTTTACCCACATTCATCAATGTACACTATCTCAACTCATTTTATCCAATTTCCCATCAACGCAGAGTTCCCGTCCCCTAAAGCTGCAGCTACCCTCCACTTGATCATCACTGCCACCTGCCACGTCTTGACTCTCTTCCTCGCCGTTGCCTCTGTCTATTTGACACATTATGCACATGCAGCTTGGCAATCTGGCACCATCACTGCCAAGTGGAATGCATTCGCCACCAAATCGTATTCTTTACCAGGAAATTACATTGCAGTTGCATCTGCCATCCTTACAACAATAGCTCTCCTCGCTCTCAGATCCTACCGAAACCGTCGCAAAGTGTACCTCCTTGATTTTTTCTGCTTCAGAGGCCCTGATCACTTCAAAGCCACCTACCACCGCTTTGTTGATGGCTCTAAGAAGTGTGGATTCTTTGATCAGGCGTCACTAGACTTCCAGGAACGCATCTTAGAGAAAAGTGCTCTCTCTGGGGAATGCTTCTTCCCAGAGGGTCTCTTCTTCGACCCCCCCAAGACGGACCCAGAGTATGCCTATAAAGAAGCCGAAATGTCCATGTTTGGAGCTGTAGAGGGCGCATTGAAGAAGACAGGCCTCAAACCAAGAGATATCGATATCCTTGTGGTCAACTGCTCCCTATTCTGTCCCACCCCATCACTGGCAGCCATGATTATCAACCACTTCCACTTTAGAAACGATGTAGATGCCTTCTCCTTGGGCGGTATGGGCTGTAGTGCAGGTATCATCGCTATCGACCTGGCCAGAAAGTCTCTGGTGAGCAGGAAGAAGCCAGGATATGCTCTAGTAGTGTCTACTGAGAACATTACTCAGAATTGGTACAGAGGGTGTGACAGATCCATGTTGATCCCTAATACTATCTTTAGAATGGGAGCAGCTGCTACTGTGCTCACAAATAAATCGTCACAGCTGTATAGATGCAAATATGAGCTGAAACATCTGGTTAAAGTCCATCTGGGAGCTGATGATGCTGCCTACCGCTGTGTGTTCCTTCACCCAGATGATAAAGGTATCATGGGAGTGGAGCTAAATAAGGATATTGTCAAAGTAGCAGCTAAAGCCATGACCATCAATATGAGTAGATTGGGCCCTATGGTACTGCCACTCTCTGAAAAGCTGTCTTTTGCTGCCAATTGGATTGCTAGAAGAGTATTTGGAATGAAGTTAGCCTCATATATCCCCGATTTCAAACGCGCATTTGATCATTTCTGCATCCATGTTGGTGGTAGGGGCGTTATCGAAGGTATTGGCAAGCAACTGGGGTTGCCTGAAGACAAAATGCTGCCTTCTGTCAATACTCTCTACTGGTATGGCAACACATCAAGTTCCACTGTATGGTACTCTCTTGGATACGTAGAGAGTGCCCAGGGAGTGGAAAAGGGAGATCTGGTATGGCAGATTGGATTTGGGTCCGGATTCAAGTGCAACAGTGCTGTGTGGAAGGCTCTCAGACCTATTGAGGCAGTGCACACGGCGTGGGAGCATTTGGAAGGAAGAGAAGAGGAGGCTTTTGAGAAGTTTAAGGAGATACAGAGAGATAATGCTGCTGAGAAGGCAGCAGCTACCAAGGGTACAGCTAGTAATGGAAATGCAACAGCAAATGTTGCATTGAGAAATGGCAAGGTACTTAAAGGATGACGTTGCTGTTATTGTTTCCTAGGGACTATTCCTTTCTTTCCTTCCCCCGCTCTACATGTATAGATCTCATCATATGTTGAATTTAAATCAAAACCATCGGTAGCTGTTTGATTCTTTTTCTTTGTTCACACACACACACGCACACCTTACAGGGTAGTTTGACAACAATGAGATACGCACAACCACAATTTATATAATTTCAGTTTCTAACCAACAAGTTTAATCTTCTGAGTACTATCAATCCCCCTCATTTCAATCCCCTTGGCATCTGCATACACATCCTTCCACAACACATCCATCTCAGGCTCAGGTCCTGCCTTGCTCTCCTCAATAGCACTATCAATCTCCTTTTTAATCTCCTTCTCAATACCCTTTATCTCAGCAGTCTCTGCCAGGCCATTATCCAGCAGCAGCTTGCGAACATGTTCAATAGGGTCCCTTTGTTGACGAATGTTGCTAATTTCATCTCTGGTTCTGTAGGTTGACCCTGGATCAGACATACTGTGTCCGTGGTATCTGTATGTGTCCATTTCTAAGATGATTGGGCCAGTAGATAATGCATGTTCCTTGGCAAATTTGAATGCTTGCTTGACAGCCAAGACATCCATACCGTCTACTTTCAAGCCAGGCATGTAGTCGCCTCTGGAATAGTATGCAGGTGATTTAGCTGCTCTCCATTCAGCAGTACCCATACCATAGTGATTGTTTTCACAGACAAAGATACAAGGGATGTCCCACAAGGCAGCTATGTTGAATGCCTCGAAAATCTGACCTTGGTTGGCAGCTCCGTCGCCATACATTGCCACTGCAACGCTTCCATCATCCAGGTATTGATGTGCAAGGGCTAGACCTGCACCCAATGGGACCTGGGCTCCAACAATACCCTGCCCTCCAAACCAGTTATGGGTGCGTTTGTACATGTGCATGGAGCCACCTTTACCATTGACTGCTCCAGCTGCCTTGCCCATCAGCTCAGCAATGACCTCCTTGACGGTACCACCACGGATGAGATGGTGAGCGTGATCCCTGTAAGAGGTGATTAGGGAGTCTTGTTGGTTGAGAACGGCGTTCATTCCAACAGAAACTGCTTCTTGGCCATCGTAGAGATGGCAAAAGCCTCTGATTTGCTTGGCTTTGTACAACATGTCGGCGCTAATCTCCATTCTCCTCATGCGGTACATGAGAGTGAAGAACTGGAGGAGTTCGGCTCTGTCTGTTGTGACTGTGGTGGAGGGGGGTTCATCAACGCGATGGGCTTTGAATGGATTGACCTGTGTGTAGAGAGAAGGGGGGAGAGGGAGGGGGAGAAAGAGAAGGGCGTCGGCGGGGAGAATGAACGATGAGGGTTGGTGGGAGGCGATGCCTTGAAAACTGTGGATACTAAATGCACAAGTCTGAGTCTGACTTACCTCAACCTCAAGTTTGTCGCCATCGACCTTGACAGTGCTCATATTGCGCGTTCCTTGTGCAGTCAGGCATGCTAATGTGTTATAGACTTGCTCGTTCTTGGTTGAGGCAAGAGTTCTTTTATAGATCTGAGATAGCATGATGTACTAGAACAGATCGTGGTGGGGGAGGTTTTTTTGATGTATGACAAGGGTAATCTCGATTGAAAATTCGACTCGACTCCAGTACTAAAATATACCTGTCTAGCTTGGTAACGACCTATTTGGGGACGTCGAGAAGGTATTTAATCAAGTATTGATGTGATCAAGGTACATCCCTAGGGCACACATGAATAAACTGAGGCTTTCTCACTCCGGCGTCCCTTTGTCAAAACTTTGCCCTAAGATCAAGCAAGAGCATGATGCCAATATGGGCATTGTTTTAAACATGGACATGTCAGATCCACTGATCAACATAAGGTTTATCCTAGTAATGGTCAGGGAGGATGTGTAAGTGGCTGACCCTATAATGTAGCTGGCAAATTCCAATGTGTCCCCTCTTCTCTGTCGAATTTTTGGATTGACGAGCTCGAGCGGATGAGGAGCGGTGATCAATCTGGTAATAAAAATCACCAACATAGCAAGTTTCTCTCTACAGATTTGAAACTTTAGAATTAAGCAATATGAAGGCTATTCTTATGAAACCTACTCAAGCTCCTGTAGCACGAATGGCAGTAAAGCCATCTGCAAAATTGAGCTCTCGTGCTCTCACTGCTCGTCCAGCTTTTAATGTTAGTATCAAAACTCGCCAAACATCCCGTCCATTGGTTATAGTTGCAGCAGAACCAGCAGGAACAACCACAGGTAAGCTTGGCTCTCAGCGTTGGAGGGAAAGAAATTAATCATTTTGCTGATCCCTTCTGATACATTCTCGGAATATAATCAGGGACATCTAACCTATCAAATCCAATCATCATGACGCAATGCAGGTGCTGGAGCAGTAAATGACAATACTTGGGAGGAAATTGTGCTAAAATCACCTGTGCCAGTTCTTGTGGACTATTGGGCACCCTGGTGCGGCCCATGCCGCATGATTGCACCTCTTATTGACGAAATTGCAGCAGAGTATGGTGAAAGACTGAGAGTGGTAAGTTACCCAACGATTGAGAACAAATCCTCGACGCACCCTTTCCCCCGACCACCCACTCATACCTCTCTCTTTATTATTTCCACACCCTCCAGGTCAAACTTAACACTGATGAGAGTCCATCAGTAGCCACTGAATATGGTATCCGTAGCATCCCAACAGTCATGGTTTTCAAGAATGGTCAGAAGATGGACGCAGTCATTGGGGCAGTTCCTAAATCAACCCTTATTCAAACCATTGAGAAATACCTTGCTTAGAGAGTGTGTATGTAAATCCATCTGCTGTTTCAACATAAGCTGTCCTGCTTCTTTGGATGCATAGATAAATAATAATATCAAGAACAAGAAGTGCCCTACATTGATTCTCCGCCACCATAAACGAAAGCGTTTTGCATTTTCATTACCTTGCCCTCATTGTTCATTCTTCTTTAATTTTCATTTTTGAACAATATGTACTTGAAAGAGGGGACAATTCCATATTTAGGAAATGTGTACTTGCAAGAAGAAGGAGGTTTAATGTACTCTCTTTGTGTGTGTGAGAGAGAATCCCCCTCCAAAAGTGTAAACGAAGACTTTTACCTTACATACTTAGATGACTCGCATCAATCTACTCTATCTGTGCTCCTCCCCTTCCTCCTCCCTACCCCTCCACCTCCACCTTTCATGAAGCTTTGCTGATTAATCCATACTGCCACCATGATGACTATCAACCCACCCACCAGTGCACTAAAAGGCAAAGCTCCTGGCCTTCTCACTTGAGTCCAGCCATAAATCCCATCTGAACTAACCATCACAATGTCATTAAGTCCATCAAAATTAAAGTCAGTGATGACCAGCGGTTGGTCGGGAGTGGCTGGCAAATCAAACTGGTCTAAAATATGGCCACGTTCAGATATAACAGCAAATGTATCGCTTCCTCCGGCCAGGATGACAGTTGGAATAGCGTGTGTTCTGAGGGGCATTGCTACCATGGTTGGCTCTACATGCCATGGTACTCCTCTTCCTCTTCCTGCTCCTTGTATATGCATCTCCTCCTCATCCTGATCTTCATCTCCATCCTCCTCCCCCCAATGATGCCCTCTTCCCCCCAGCCATCCAGCTGCAGTCCTCACCTGCCACATTTTGTGACCTTGCCCATCGTAAGACGTCACCTCTCCTCTACTATTCAAAAATACAGCCATATTACTCCCACCTCTACGGTACTTCCCCCGTCTCCCCGGTACTGGCAGTAGTATTGGAGTAGCCACATCTACTGGTCTCATTTGGTTGACCCTATCGAGTCCATGCAGTCCACCAGTAAATGGACGGCATATACCACCATCAAATAAATGTTGCCTGGCTGGAATGCCAGACTTGACAACTGCATAACAAAACCCATGGTGGCGGTGGTTGTGATGATGTTCTGTGTCCACAGCGTCCATCGCTCCGTCTAGCTGCAGAGATCTGGGGGAGCCTCCAATGGCGATGATGTGATCGGGGATGCCATCTTTGTTGAGATCAGCATGCAGGCCAGGATTGGCTAGGAATAGACGACATATTGTCCTGCCACTGTATAAATGGATAGCTTCTATACCCTCCTCTAGGTGTGTGACCAGCACATTGGGGGCAGAGGTGTGGTTTTTCAACAAATCAATACCGCCAGTAATGACATCACCTGTATTGCCATTGTTGCCTCTACGTGCACCTCGAGCAGCTCCATTGACCAGTGAACCTACAACCCTACCTACGACTGAGCCACTAGTAGTAGTAGTAGTAGTAGTACCAGTGGATGAATCCTTATTCTTCTCTGCAGCACTACCACTGCCTCCTGATGCCAGTTTGGTCAGCAGTTCCTTCTGAGCTCCCTTTCCAGATCGATGCTTGTGAAAATGAGCCAGCTTGAACCGCGTATCTCTGGGAGACATCCAAGAATGGGGAAGCGCAGCTAAAACTGCCTCTCTATAATCCTTGCATGAAGCTTCACCATAATGCATTGCATTCTCTCTTTCGGCCTTCATATGATAACTATGTTGATCCATTGTCTCATCAGCCAGAGCCCCCATGTCCCTGTGCCAATCACCTGCATCATGTTGCCATCTGTCTTCTCCTTTACTCCCTTCAAAGGCGAAATAGGAGAAATGACGGCCAGTTGTGGTGGTATCTATGTCCCTGGTACCTTGACCAAGTTGCCGGCCCTTGGCGTGGAGCGTTGCCATGGCCTCAGCGTTCAATTCAGCGCCCAGAGCATCACCATTGTCTTCTCTGTCCCCCAGTGTCTGAGGAGTGACTGAGGCACCAATGACGACGACTCCCTTGTCTCCTTTATTGATGGCATGCTCTGATATGTGTACTGCAAGCTCCCTAATAGTACCATGTGGAGTGCTGGTGAAATGCTTTAACAGATGCTTTTGCCACATGGGCTTGAGGTTGTGATCAAGGCAAAGAACGTGGAGATCAGTGGTGACTACTACGAGGACTTGTTTTCTTGGAGCCACAACGAGCTCCTTGGGCATTGGATTGAGGTATCCAGTTTTGAATGCTGCGATGTGGACTGGTGTTGCTGGTGGTGGTTGGATGAGAGGGGAGATGGCGATGCCAGCGAGGACACCTGCAGCGGCGAAACCGTTGCCTGGGTGGCGTGGTGCTAGTAGCTGGATGGCTCCTCCTGGAGCTGCTATGATGACCTCCGGTCTTCCATCTCCATTGAGATCTGCTGATATTGGAGAAGGGAGGTGCTGGGGTGTATCTAATAAGCCTCCTTGGCCTTCGAATTGGTGAAACCTGTGCGTTCAGGAAGAGGGGTGGGAGGAAGCGATCAGATCAGGGAGACGTAATGATCCCGGGAAGGCATTCTGGAAGTATTCCAGCTATGTAATGATGAGATTTCATCAACATACCATGCTTTTTGGAAGGTGAAAGGCCCTTCATTGTGCAGACTCACGTAGAGAGCGCAAATTGAAAGTAGAAGGATGCCAGCGTCTCGTCCTAGCATAGTGATTACCGTCTTAGATGGTCCCACATTCTACAACCCTACTCAATTTTCAAACAAATGATTAATTATGGGCTCCTCCTGCTGTAATTAGTTCCATAAGATAATTCTCCTCAGCGAGAGTCTCCATCTCCTGACTCGGAGAGGAGAGCCAACCAGAGAGCGACCACCACAGTGAGGGCTGGTTTGCTACTAGACTCATCCATTCCTGATGAAGCAAGGTTTGTTGCAAGGCTATGCAAAGCCTGAGAAGAGCTGTACAGGCAAGCTCTAAAAGAACAGCCAGCCCTTCTAAATCTCCCAAGGGTAGTAGTAGAGAGGAACAACATCAGCGTTTTCAGGTTGACGCTCTCTCATAGTTGGAGGTGGACCCCAACTGATCTTGATAAATAGCATTCGTTCCGCTCCAACTACCAGATATTTGCATTCATCTATGTGTATTTAAACTGATTGCCATTCTATCCAATTTCTCTTCTTATGCTCAATAATAAATAGGGAACAACAATTAAAATGTGCAGAAAAAGTGAAAAGAACGCCAAGAATGTAGGAACCTGGGACGCCAAAAAACAGCAAAACGTCATGGTTGTTGACGGAGTACCGATCACCCATTGGAGAGAGTTATTCGATCCATCTACCTGTCGACTCAAAAGGTCAGTCTTCCTTCAACCATCTCACCCCTTCCCTCTCTGCCCACCCGCCACTCTCTCCAACCCATTCCCACCACTTCTCTACAGGTGTCGCCGACCAGGCAGCCCAGCAGGATCCTTCATCAAAGCTCCCTGGTGGCACCATTGCTTGCATGATGAATATGAAAGAATTAACTTCTGGAGCCACTTCCTCCCAGGCATGATGTTCATCATCACCGCCATGTGCTCCCTCCTCCACCTCATGCCTGGAGGCCATTCCCTGGCTCTCTTTGGCCTCTCCACTGGCCTCACCCACGTATTCTCCGCACTAGGCCATCTCTATCCTGATTCCCACACATTAGAACGATTAGATCATGTCGGCATAGTGCTGACCATCATCGGCACCCCAGTCACAGCCCTGATGGCATTAGAACACGACCACCTCCCAACTCCAATGATTGTCATAGGCCTGGGGCTGCTGTGTGCTGCCTTTCTGCCCCCTACTCCAAGAGTATGTGGATTTATTTCACTTGGCAGTCTCATAGCTGTTTTATATGGACACAAGGTTATGTCGCCAATGCTTGTTATTGAGATCTTTCTGTACTTGTGTGGAGCTGCTGCTTTTCTGAGAAACGAAGGACACGAACGACCTACTGGGTTTAGCGATCATCATTTCTTACATTATTTTGTCACAGTGGCAGGTTGTATACATGTTAAATTGATTCTTTCCCTGATCTAGTATATTTTTTTGGCCGTGGAGAGAGAGGGTGGCGGTATCTTACTGTTTTTGTGATATTTTTATCTATTTTTTTCTATTTTAGTTGATTTGGGCAGTGTAGCTCTTCTTCTTTCCAGGTTGATGATGTTCCCCATTTTTTGTCTTTAAAATGTCTGGTATTTGTTTTCCGTTACTTTACTTTTCAGTGTAGGATTGATATACAACAACAAACTATTACATGATTGGAAGGAGGACTACACACGGCAATCCCAGCCTCCTGCGCGTGGGGCTCCTTTGGGTAAGCAAAGGAGTAAACAAACTATTACAACATACGCAAACAAGAAGAAGAAGAAGAAGCTAGGCGAAGATACTCTTATTACCAAACTCATCCACTGTCAGAGGATTCGCGGCAACGTGTGCCTTCCTCTGAGCTTTACTCTGCACTTTATCAACATATTTCCCTTGCGCCCTCTTTTTCAAAGCTGCTCTAACAGCATTAGGAGACACATATGTCGCATTTTCATACACAACAGGCCCTCCAAATGATCCTGCAAAAATTCTGACTGGATTTAAACACGCCCTGGGCCCCACTTCTACCAATGTAAGGTCATCTGCCTTTGGTTTCTTTTTATCAACGTCGGGCAAAACTTGATAATTTCTGAGCCAAATACGGCCATCTGCTACTGTGAAGGATAAAACATGGTCGAAGAAGGGTTTTACTTTTTGATGTCTTCTAGGGGTGGCAAACATGTGTGTGAGGATTTCTTTGAGGAGCTGGAAATGAGGCTCTTGGTCGAATGCTGCATCGAAAGAGAGGACTGGACGGGAGCCTTTGAGGTGGTTGCCGCTGAGTTTGAGTTCTGCCATTGTGTGTATGTTCGTGACATGGAACTTGACTGATGGTCCAGAAGGAGATTTGGCAGCCCAGAGGTATAAGTCTTTGTGTTTGCGAGCTTCGAAGAAGATGGAGCTGGTGCAGCCCTTCAAGTCGGCGACTTCATTGATAATTGTTCTGTCGGATTTAGTGTCCAATTTGGCATCCTTTTTGGAGTGAGGTAGGAGCTGCATCAAATCGAGCATAAGATGGCGAAACCTGTGAGTAGAAACCCAAAGAAACAAAGAAGAGAATGTGTCAGAGTGGTCTGATTTTTCAACCATTTGCATGCCGGGAAATATAGGGATGATACCCAATTTAAGAAACATACCTAAAGGTGATACCTCTTGATGATACCACTAGAACTTTTTCTTTGTTCTTGAAAGTACTAATAGCCGCTTTGGGTGCATCTTGAATGTCTGTTTTTTGATTCTTTTTCTGTTTGTTGTTTAATTTTGGCCCTTGTGGGGGCTCAGCTGCCTTTCTCTTCGCCATCGTAATGTGTATTATTTTGAATTTTAAATCCAATAACGAAAGCATATAATTTTCGTCCTTTTGTTTTCCAACGAAAGCAAACTTCCTCTTCCCAAGCTTCTCCTCTTCTTGCAAGCCCAATGTACCATCGCTTTCAATCATAAACACTTGATTTAAACTTTAAATACACCATGAAGACTGTCCTTTGTAGGATACATGCACCTTTATGCACACAAGATTGCAAATGTCGACGACATCATATAATCGTCAAAGCTTCCTCACAGCAGAATACTACCGCCGATTCTTCCATTATTCAAAACCCACCCTACATAAAGGTCTGTGGAATCACCAATGCAGAGGATGCAGACCTTGCTGCGTCTACTGGTGCCAATCTCATCGGCATGATCCTCTGGCCCAAGGCCGCCCGCTCTATTTCCACAGACACTGCCAAATCAGTAGCCTCTGTTGCAAGGCAACACAATGCAGAACCTGTTGCCGTATTCGTAGATGAAGATGCAAACACTATAATTTCAGTCTGCCAAGCAGCCAATATCAAAATAGCACAGCTCCATGGTGATGGATCCAGAGCTGCCCTCCCCCAACTCCCCGCCTCACTAGCTGTAATTTACGTCATGCACGCTGATACAAATGGCATTCTACAGACTCCAATTCCTGATATACCTTCCATAGCATTATCTAGGCGCATTAACAAAATAGTAGATTGGGTCTTAATAGATTCGTTAAAAGGTGGAAGTGGGGAGAGGTTTGACTGGACATCCCTGCAACCACCACTCCAAATGTGTAGCAAAGGGTGGTTGTTAGCTGGAGGATTGGGGCCTGGCAATGTTAGAGATGCGATAAAGATAGCTAAACCTAGTGGTGTGGATGTATCCAGTGGAGTGTGCTGCTCAGATGGGTTGAAGAAGGATGTTGACAAGGTGGTTGGGTTTGTGAATGAAGCTAGGGAGGCCTTTAGGGGAAATAAAATGGGGTGATTGATTGATGGCTTTATAGTGTATTAAAGTAATCATTGTGTATACTTATCGATACTCCAGTTTACAAAATGTGTTTATGAATTTAATGAGATGCTACATGAGAAATTTCTTTAAAATTGGCCTAGTCCTGCCTCGACGTTGCGTCTTTTCTCGGCTGCACGGCTGTCCCTCTTGCCGACACCTTGCTCTATTTCACGTTCTCTCTTGATGGTAAGAAGTCTGGCCACTTGTTTACGCATTTCTTTGTATTGTGCTGGCTTGTAGTCCTGTATTGTGTGAATGGATTGAGTGTGGTAAGAAGAATGGGAAAAAGAGGAAAGACAAGAGAGTGACGGTGTTGTGGGTGAAAGACTGGACGTCTTTCATTGTATGTGGCTTACCTCCCGTTTAGCATACTTAATACGAGAGTTGAACATCTCGATTCTGAGCTCTTGTACCTTCTCGTCAATTTGATCGTTGCTCAAGCCCCTGGGAAGAGAAGAAAAGGGAAAGTGTGAGGGGGACAGGCATGCAGATAGGAATGCTCACCACAAACGCTATGAGATGGGCAATTTTATAACTCATTCTTGCTTGATTGTATCCGTCGCAATCTTCAAGTATCGTGAACATTTAAGGAAACGTGCTAAACCTTACCTGAACTCAGCAGCCTTGGTGGCTTTGGCCATTGCGATGGTTAAGGGACGAGGATTTACACGCATTGTAGATGTTTGTGCTCTATTAAAAATGTTTGATGTCTGTGCAACATGCCCCCTGCTAGATAGGGTTGTGCTGCACAAGAAGGACATTTTGATGAAAGATGTATAGTTTTATGCCCAGTAATGCAAAGAGCTAGCGTTAAGGAACAACTGTATGACACTTTGTCTCCTAATTACTGAAGTTTTTGCTGATCGCATCTGCATTCACGCTGTTAAGCCAAAAAAATTACCTCTTCATCAAATCTCTCTGTTTCATACTTCTTTTGCCCCAGTTCTCTACTGGCCATCTCATTATAAACATAGGTTTTAGAGTAACATCTAGCAGCTTGGACCGTAGTAGTAGGCAATTCAAGGTACAAAGCATATACATCGAGCCAAGTTATCGCTATTTTGCATCCCATCACCATTATCCGAGCTGGTCAAATTATAAACCACATTGGTGCTTCACAGCTTTCCAACCAACAGAATTTACACTCTTGATTATCTATACAGACATCCTAGCTGTGCATAACCGCACGCAACAATAAAAGGTGATGATGCTTAGTTCCACTCAGAGACCCGGTTTATCGCCTGTTACCAGTCGATCACGGATCTTCAACATATATGCCCTTCATACATCTCCTCGACGATACAAATTAGGCACAGTTTCACACCGTCCACCTCACTTCCAGCCTCCGACGACATTCCACCTCGTCGTCACTTGCCGAGCAACCCGTCCTGATGACGACGTGCACAACTGTTTCCCAGACAGCAACAATAGCTCCCACACCAGCTGGTCCCAGCGTATTCTAGGTGCTGCTGCCCTCATTTCCATTGCAACAGCTTCCATTGTTCGCCCAGCATCAGCAGCTCGCTTCGGACTGAACACCACCACCAACAGCAGCACTGCCTCCTCCCCGCCATCCGCCTCTACCTCTGAAACTGCTGATATTCATTCTTCTCAACACTGTACAAGAGGAGTAGCTTGGCAGGACACCGGTATAACTCTAGCTGATGCTAATGACCAGAACAATAAATCACCACCTAAAGCTAGTAATAAGAAGAACAGTAAACAAAACCAAGAGGAAGAAATTGAAGACAAAACTGTAGACCAGATTTCCAAGGAAACATGGACAGCTCTACGACACTCTAATTTTGGAGACATTAGAAAAGAACAATCAGAAATCAGTATCCCTCTACCTTTTGGAAACAAAAGAATAATGCTAAGAAAGGGCATCTCCAGGGAAGATCAACCTCAAAACTGGAATGGAGAATCAATGGCAGCCTGGGCTGAAAGTGTCACAGAAGACCGTCCTTCAGTTGGTAGATTAATCAAAAATCCTAGGAAATCGTCAGTATACAACCCTAGATACGTCAAGACAGAGGAAGAAGTAGGCGATGAAGCTCAAACACTGGCTGATGAAGGCAATTGGAAGTATGCTACATATGTCAGAGGCGCCACTTGGACGAGACTGGACAAGATGAGAAACTTGACATACACTCAGTTTTGGAGGCTAGTTACTGAGAGACGTATTGAAAAGGTTAGATACACCCCTGATCGCCGTGCCCTGATTGTAGAGACTAAGAAAAATGCTCCAGGTGGGAAGAGGATAGAAAAAGTCGGGATTCCATTCGACCCTGATCTGTTTGACCACATGGTTGAACACGGTGTATATGTAGAAGAAGATGAAAACCCAAGCCCCCTCACCCCTATGCTCCACTCTATTCTAAGGAATGTGTTCCCTATATGGTTCTCCTACTGGTTGATTAAAACCACCTTTAGGTTTGGAACTAAGAAGGATAGAGACAAGATCTTTGGAGCTGCAAAGTTGAATAGAATTACTAAGAAAGAGGCTAAAACATCATTTGCTGATGTGGCAGGTATTGATCAAGTCAAGGACGAGATCATGGAGATTGTACAATTCTTACGTAATCCTAGGCGGTTCCTTAAAGCTGGTGCAAAGTCACCAGCCGGTATCCTGCTGGTGGGCCCGCCAGGGACTGGGAAGACGCTGCTGGCCAGAGCAGTGGCTGGAGAGGCAGGGGTGCCCTTCTTCTCAGTGTCAGGGACTGAATTTATGGAGCTGTATGTTGGTGTGGGCGCATCCAGAGTGAGGGATATGTTTGAACAGGCGCGAAAGAATGCACCATGTATCTTGTTCATTGATGAGTTTGATGGAGTGGGCCAGGCTCGTCAGTATGGTAGTGCTGGTGATGATGAATCGGTGCATACTATTAATCAACTCTTGACAGAAATGGATGGGTTTGATGATAACACAGGTGTGGTAGTCATGGCTGCTACTAATAGACCTGGTATTCTAGATTCAGCACTCACACGTCCAGGTAGATTTGATAGAATGGTGTATCTCCCTCTCCCAAATATTGATGGCAGAATTGAGATCTTGAAAGTGCACGCGAGAGGGAGGAAAGTCGACCCAACCTTGGATTATCAAAAGATAGCTAGAGCCACTGCTGGCTACACTGGAGCTGAGCTCATGAACTTGATGAACACTGCCTCCATCTTCACTGCCAGACAAGGTCAACCGATGATTGGTGAAGTTGAGCTGTTTGCCGCTATTGAAAAACTGAGCATTGAAAAGATGCAAGACACAATGGGTGAAGCTGCTGGTCTTAATTATGTATCCGACGAACAAAGAAAGATCATTGCAGTGTATGAAGCTGCCCGTGCTTTGGTTGGCTATATCACCCCTGAATACGATGAAGTACAACGTGTTTCCATTTGCCCAGACAACTTGGCAACAGGCTATACATACTTCTTGCCTAATGAGGAGAGGCTGGAGTCACTGGTCACCACAAGAGGTTTTTTAGAATCCAAGATTGTGGTGTCGTTAGCAGGAAGATGTGCGGAAAAGTTAGTGTTTGGAGAGGACCGGGTGTCTAGTGCAGGCGCGAGAGATGTAGAAGCTGCTAATGTTATTGCCAGAGAGATGATCTACAGATGTGGTTTCAACAAGAGATTGGGACCAGTGGCATTGATGGACACTGAGGAAAATTTCCTAAACCGAGGTCACTCCATGCCAGTTGCTGATGTTTCCAGAGAAATGGCTCAAATTGCATACGAAGAGGCAAGGGAGCTGCTGGAGGCTGGTGAAGCCAAGGCCTACTTTGGCTTGGCAGCCAACTACACTACATTGGAAGCTCTGTATAACAAGCTGTTGGAGACCAATAGTTTGACTGGAAAGCAGCTGACTGACTTTTTAGAGGAACAAGGGGTGGTCAGGTATAGGAATCCATTTGTTCAAGGGTTCAAGTGGGCTGATGATGGCAGTTTGGTGTGGCCAGGACGTCCTGATGCTGGTCGTAGTTTGGATGAGGTCATGGCGGCAGAGAAGAATGGGAATGGCAGTGCTGCTGCTGCTGCTGGTGGTAACCGTAATGGTACTGGTGTGGATTGGTGGTCGTCAAAGAACCCTTACCAAGTGCGTAGTGATATTGCACATCTGTTTGAATAATAATAGTAGCCAAGTTTTGACACTTGTAAAATTGATTAAAAGCATCTACTTACAGATACAGAGAGAACTTAAGACATTGGAAGAGAGAGAGAGAGAGAGAGAGAGAGAGAATCTCTTACTGTATTCTTATTATGTTAAAACACCATATTCACCTGGAAAGCATCCATTAAATTCTGAGCTTGATGCCTCACCAACACCTGATCAGATGACAACGTCCCATTGGCCAGTGCCCCCAACACCCCAATCACCCTATTCTTCAATATGAACTCCTTTGGCCTAGGGTGATTTTCATATAAAGATTTTAATATCTCGAGCAATGGGAGTGCACTTGCTGCAGATGGCTGTTTTAGTAGTTCTAGTATGTTGACTGGTAGAGCTGATGATGCCAGGGCTACTGCTAATCTTTGAGATCTATTCAGCAGTCTTTGAATGGCAACTAGGATTCCTTGCAGCCTCTCTTGACCACCATGTTGTAAGAAATATTGCTGCTGCTGTTGTTGTTGTTGTTGTTGATGAACTCTGTTGTTATAGTTATACTGCAGTGCTCCTCTTCCAAGGATATTGGCCAAACTGTCCAGAGTCGTATCGTCCAGCAGTTGGGGCTCCACCCTGGTTGGCTCAGCCTCCAGCCAGAAAGACAAGGCATCCAACACTACCAAGTGGAAGGGAGGTTGCTGGAGGAGTTGGAGGAGAGTGTCCATACCACCATGGGCCCATAATTCTGCTCTGCACCTGGGGCTGCCATGAGCTAAAGAACCGAGGATGGAGACTGCTTGGACTTGCCATGATGGAGGTCCAACTTGAGTGTTATTGCTGGTGGTGGTTGGTGTGGTCTTGGCCAAGGTACAGAGGTAGACCACAGCTCCAGCTACTGCTGCTTGCTCTTGTCTGACTCTGCTCAGTTGACACAGGTTTTGTAGTCCAGATAGCACTTCTGTCAGTCCCAGTGTAACTTCTTCTTGTTGTCGTTGCTGTTGGGGGATGGTATTATTATTATTGTTGGTGGTGGTAGTAGTAGTAGTAGTATTGTCTCTTCCACCATCCCCAGTATTATTATTAGTAGTAGTAGTATTGTCTGCTGCTGCTGCTGCTGCCACTACTGCTGAGGTATACCGAGGCAACTGAGCAACCAGGTACAGCACTCCTCCAGCCTTTTCAATACCATTCCACGCACCTTGATCAGTCGACAACCTCTTAATACTAGACAGCAGCCTCAACATAACAGGTTGCTGCATTCCAGACAAGGAGAATATTGAAGCCAAGGTGTCTGCATGAGCACATTTCTGTTTGACAGATGAGTCCCCCAAGGTCATGACACAGAAGAAGTTGAGCAGGCTTTCAAATAAAGCTTGCAATGGAGGCATTTGCGATGAAGAAGGATTGGCAGTTGTCTGTTTTTGAGCATCTGATTCACTCACTGATGATCTTTGAGCTAGCAGATCCTTACCAGCAGTACCTTTTCCTCCTCCCCCTTGCTTAGATGCAAATGACGGCGGCGACATGAAGCTTCGTCTGGTTCCTGCTACACTTGCCTTACCGGCACTTACTGCAGTCGGTGATGGCTGACTGCCATTCATATGAGGATGCATCCCCTTCATTGAATCTTGAGGCATAGATGCACTCCTGGAGTGCCTGGGCCCACTCGACAAATTATTGCCAATGGGGTTAGAGGAGCCAGATGTGGTTGCTGCTTGCCAAGGTTGCTGCAACACACTAGTACTACCATTACCACCACCAGTGCTATTACTATTATTCTCCACTGCCAGACAATTCTTCAGCACCCAAGGCAGTACCTTTGCTATTCTATAAGGAGCACCATGGTGGCCTAATAACCTAAAATATGCATTAGCAGTGATACTCCACCCCTTCATCTGAGAGTGATGTAATATAGCCCATAATGTTGACATTGCAGATTGCATGAGTTCTAATTCATAGGCAGTTTGCTGCCCTTCATCAAGCAAAGTCATAACGAATGGAATGCCTTGACATGCGACGAGCATTTGGCAAGTGACCTTGGACTTTTTAGCGAGCAATGCAGCGAGCTGAGCTGCAGAAAGCCGTGCATCTGGTGGGTAGTTGGGGGCAGTGTATCGTAGAGCAGCAGGAATTAGACCAAATAGGCAGCATGCTTCTGCAGCTCGTGTGTCTTCTGCACACAGTACCAGCAACAGGTCGAGCGATGCTCCTAGTAACCTCTCACTGGGAGCATCTAATAGCTCTCTGAGAGATGAAACACCCCCTTCAGCTAGAAAAAGAGCCCTTAGCAATGAATCCGTTGATATATATTTGATCAACACTCTACAAGAAGCCGCTGCAGCTGCTTCTGCACGAATGGAGCGCTCGCCTGGAGGCACATTGAGTTGGAGAGATGCCAGCTGGCGTCTGACTTCAGCTGCTGCTCGCCGGTGCATGTCTGCTGATTGTGACACGCCTTCTCCTCCAGCTCCAGGTCCTCCATTGCCATTGCCAGATAAGGGTCTGCTGTTGTTTGTCAATAATGATGCACCACCCATCACCCCTCCTCCCTCCAGTCCTCTACCATCACTACCAAGATGATGACCTTCTAAATGTTCCAGTAAGCCTAAACCAGTTGGATCTGCAGCAAGGGTAGATAGCAGCTCCTCATGCATTGCCTCATCTTCATCCTCCTCCTCTTCTTCTTCACTACTACCATCAGCACCATGTTTATCAGTTGGTGTTGAAGGGGCACTCTCCTCCCCCAGTTGTTTCTGCTGTTGATTACCATTATTATCAAGAAGTAATCTCTCCATAACGGACACAATACTCCCCAACTCTTCCTTCTTCCTAGCAGTTGTTGCTTTGGACCATGTGGATCTCAAGGTTCTTCTATTATATTGCACCCAAGGATGCTGCAACAACTCCTCCGCTGATGGCCTAGCAGCGGGATCTTTCTGAAAACAATTTAACAAGAAATCCCTCATCTCATCTGAGATGTCGTTGGGGATAGGGGGGTGCTTGTCTTGTACTATGTTGTAGAGAGCACTCATTGGTTGGAGGTCGAAATATGGTGGCGAGCCGGTGAGAAGTTCTACTGCAAGGCAGCCTACGCTCCATATGTCTGCGGCTGTGGTGACAGGTTTCATTTCTACTACTTCAGGGGCCATCCAGTAGGGGGTGCCCTGTGGGGATACATCCCTACTCTCCCCATCATCTATATTAGTACTATTATTATGACCACCACCCCCTCCTCCAAGAGCTGCTTCTCCAATTTCACCACCAATTTTAGCTGCAACTCCAAAATCTGCTAATTTCACTACACCTTCCTTGGTGGTCAGTATGTTTGCTCCTTTGATGTCTCTGTGAACTACACCCTGTGCATGGAGGTAGGCCAGCCCTTGTAGTACTTGATGGACGTAGACTGGAATGAGGCTTTCAGGAAAGGGTCCAAATTTGGAGGTTTTGATGACATTGCTAAGCGAGCCATTCTCCATGAGCTCTAAAATTATGTATAAGTGGGTAGAGGTGCGGAAAGATCCTAGATACTTGACAATATTGCGGTGGTTGAGGTTTTGGAGGAGCTCTACTTCGCTGGCAACGCCGGAAAGGGCGTCGGCGGATAGGTGTTCGAAAGAGAGGGCCTTGATGGCGACGTGCTCACCTGTTCTGGTGTCTAAGCCTAGGAAGACTGTGCCATAGGCTCCTCGGCCCAGTTCCTCTCCGACGCGGTATATATCGCAGAGGACTTTGGGGAAGGGATGGTGGCGATTGGAAGTGGAGGGGGAGGGGGATGACAGAGCAGTGGCGGGGCTGTGTGGATCACCAAAGTGGGAATTCATCTGGGAGGGCGGGTCTGGACGTGATTGTCGATTTATACTATTTGCAGAGTACATATACGTGATTTATCTTCGTAGATCTGGCATTTGAAAGTCTAGGCTGTCTGACAAAGTCCAAACCAAAGACAAAGAGAGATCAAAACGGTGCTGGATAGTGATAGACGTTCCTATAAGAGACTTCCAGTCAAATAAGTGGCACGTGACTTGAGATTTAGATGATCAAAATGTCGTGTTTTATTGCCATGGTATGGGAGCTAAGTAAAAGAGGGAACCTCTCTTGCACCTCTCTCTTCGATCGAGAGCAAAGGTTTGAATTGTCAACTCCAACAGATGGGCTTTAAGGGCAGCCATCTTCATAAATATGCATAGTTATAATCTTATAGTATAGTTTTGAGCAACCTTTTGTTGCTATAGCTGTATTTGGTTGAGCAGTGTACATACTGGCAGCCAATTCATTTTTACTTTAAACCAACTCTGAAGAAAACGTCAATTTTGTGGTGACAAAGACTTGGAATAACAGCATTAATATACATATATGATGTTCAAGTCATTTGCTCAGCAAACTATGCTCCTGGCAGTGGTTGTTTAAATTTCCATTGCGGTTTAATTCAAGTAGAGCGACGAGTGTACCCCTTTGATTCATTAGCTTGCAAGTGCAGAGCATCTGTCAATAATATCACGCCAGTATACTATAAAATTTGACGCCTGCAGTATTCATAGCGGCATTCGTTTGTTGGGGTCAAGGAAGAAGGTGGCTAATTTCCATAGATAGCTAGATATATAAACTTTGCTGGCTCCTAAGCATAACCGAATAAAAACAAGCATGATCGTCACCAGCCACTCTGAATGGGTAGCGGTTTACAACGCCATCAAGGAAGAGTCTAGGCAGAGCGATGAGAAGCACGTCTTCATCTACGCCTCTGCTTCCGACGTCGACTCTGTAGCAGCCCTCCGCATCCTGGAGCGCTTGCTTCGCCACGACATGATCCCCCACGGCTGGCTCGCAGTTAGCAGGTACCAGGAAGTAATAGATGATTTCAACAAATACTACGAAGAGGGTGATGACAACATGAGAACTGCCATTTTAATAAACTGCGGGGCAGCAGAAGACGTCAGGAGTCTGCTCAATTTGTACGAAAGGACCAATGTTCGTGTGGTCATCATCGACTCCCATAGACCTATCTGTCATATGAATAATGTAGATATGGCTACTGATAATGTTGTGGTATTTTTAGATGAATCTGAAGGTTGTCTGAAATCTGATATTCCTCCTGCCATGAAGCAACGGGGAGAGGACAGCGATGATGATGATGATGATGATCCAGCAGCAGCCGCAGCAGGAGATGATGATGATGATCAAGATGGCTTAAATGATAATAGAGAAAATATAGATGGCATCAATGCACCAGCAGCGCAGCGTAGACGACTCAGCTCTGGCGGTTACGTCGACTTGACATCACAACAACAACAACCACGTGCAGACCGTAGAAGAAAACGCAAAGAACTAGATAGAGCCATCAAGAGGCACTACATGGAAGGCTGCCACCATGGAAAACCAGCAGCTTGCATCCTCTTTGACTTGGCATACCATCTCCAGGCAGATACCAGTCATGCATTGTGGCTGGCTCTCATAGGATTGACCGACCAGATGGTCCACTCTAGAATCAGTCCCACTAAATATGCAGAATATTGTGCTGTGTATGAAAACCACTTGGCTCAGCTGGGCCACTTTGATATTAGAGGAGCAGCAGTTGGTGGTGGTGGGTATGAAGATGCAGATGCAGGAGACGCCTACGCTGCAGCTTCTAAATCAGGACGCATAACTGTGCGCAAAGACTTCCGGTTCGGTCTACTGTGGGAGTGGAATCTATACGAAGCCATGTCCTGCAGTACCTATGTAGCAGCTCGTCTTCATACATATTCTGAAAAGGGCAGGCAGCTCCTAGAGATGCTGATTGCCAAGATGGGCATTCCTCTGCAGCAAGCACAAGGCTCTTACCTGCATGACATGAAACCAGTATTCAGAAAGAATCTACAAGAGAAGCTGGAGACGCATGCGCCTAATTTCAACATGGGAGATATCATGGTGAGATCGTTCCAGTTGCAAGATGGGCCTCAAAGATGTGTGATGGCTATTGATGCTGTGCTTGCAGTGGCTGCTTTGCTTGGCTGTGGATCCAAGACTTCATCTAGCGGTAATAATAACAATGATGGTACTGCAGCATCTAATATTCCAGTCAAAGATGACCATATTGACAAGTTCTGGAAAGCGTATCATGCCCTCTCTTGGGGCCAAGACCACGGAGAGCTCCGTAAAGGCCTGGACCTAGCAAAGAAGATTCAAAGAGCACTAGTGACAGATGGCGGTAGTGTAGTAGCTCAGCGACTGTACCACAACTTCAAAGCATTCAGAGTGTACGACTTGTCAGACCATAAACTGACCAGCCAAGATCTGCTAAGTCACCCCATGGCCCTACAACGCCTAGCAGCATTCTTCCAAGAACAGCACTTCCAAACAAGTAAGAAGAAGAAGCCGGTAGTGTTGATTGGGCCCAAGAGAGAAGATGGGCGTTGTTTGGTGGTGGGATACCAGGCCACAGCTCACATTCGGGGAAATAAGCTGGGGTTGGCATTTGCTGAAGCGACAGAAGAGGTGGGAGCCCAGGCTTGGCATGATTTGTTTGAAGCAACTGTGATAGAGCTTGCTGTTTCTGATGTTGAAAGGTTTAAGCAGGAACTGCTGCGTGCAGCAGCAGAGCTGCTGTAGGGTTCTAGAGAAGAGGAGGAGGAGGAGGCTGTTCTTTGGCAGCATAAAATGCACACATTTACTTTACTGAATATAGGTGACAGCTTTCACTAATTACTGTTAACATTTTTTTAACGCTGGTATCTTGCAGTTTCAACCATCTAATTTTAAACAACAATAGTATCAGATAGGGTCTCAACACAGGGTGGCAAGGGTATGGAGGCGTCTTTTTCTCAACTCGACATGTCACATTTCCTTGGAAACTCACCTTTACTATTTTCGATGGAGGGCTGCAAGTTATCGACAATAAATTACTGATGTAGGTAATAACACTCAAATCGACCCAATAATTCGAAAATTTAACTCGTTTCAAACTTCTTTTCTCTCTTCATCATCTGTCGAGACACCGACTCGAAAATGAAGGCCTTCCTCTCCCTCACAGTGGCCATGGTGGCCATTTTCACTCTTTGCCTTCTTCAGGTAATACTAGGCTCCATAATAATTTTTAATATTGGTACTGAATACCAAGAAGTACCAATCAATCATTTAATAACAACAAATTCTTCTCCTCCCTTTCTCAATTCACACACAGGCTGCCCTCGCCTCCAACAACAAGGTCAAGGCCAACTCTATTATGGACACCATCCCTGGAAGTTGCTCTATTGAGAGTGGCATTGACTATTATGGTGCTGATATCCGTAATTTGCCAGTAAAAAACAGAAGACAATGCTGTAAAGCATGTCATCTACAAGAAGGTTGCTACGTTTGGAGCTATGATGGCAGGAGGAGCATCTGTTACTTAAAAAAATCCAATGGCTGGTCAAGACGTATCAAAGCACCCTCCTTCAAGTATACTTCCGGCAAGATTATTGGGACCAAGAGTCCACCAAAGCAACCAGCTAGCCCAAAACCAACTCCAACTCCAACACCAACTCCAGCAGCGCCGGTCCCAGTTGGTGGCGCCCAAGGTGGTATGTTGATGTTGAGAGGCAACGTCGCTGAAGAAGCCATGATGACCATCTACAGCAGTAACGACAACACACCATGCGGTAGCATTGCCACAGCCGCCTACTGGAGACCAGACATCCGATTGACTCCCTTCCTTTCCGTCGCAGCTCCTTCTCGTCTGTTTGACCAGTCCGATCTCCGCAACAGAAGGACCGCCGTACCTTCTAATCTCCGCGCCCTAAAATTTGGCGACCTCCTCTATATTTCCCACCTTGATGGGCGCATGGTCCCAGGTAGAAACGGAGGTATGGTCCGCCACAACGGTATTGTTAGAGTAGACGATATCTGTGGAGATGACCACAACCAAGACTATTGCTTCCAGGGAGGGGTTGGAGGTAAGGTCAAGATTGATTTGTTCATTGGCAACTGGAGGGACAGTGGAGCTCATGGAGTGGGGTGCAATGGTCCATGGGGTAGTGGTCTTGATGCTATCACGGTGCGTAGAGCCAGGGCTGGTGAGAAGTTGGGACAGTATGGCGGACGTGCTCTTCCAAGTCCTGGGATCAAGTGTAATGACTGTGCTGCTGCAAGAAGGGAGAAGCCAACGTGCTGGCACTACACACCTCCCAAGGTGAATTATTGCCCAGCACTTGTTTCACAGGGATTAGCTAATGCATAATAACTATAAGAGATGTATTATGTGTGGGTGTGTGATCGCCCACATTGCCCTTGAGAAAAGGGCAGTTAGTTGTGCATTTTATGACACTCCTGCATGATAGTTGCATGTAACAACCACGTACTAATGGTATCATGTTCCTTATGTGACCAAATATATCCTCAGTCGGTATCCTTACCCACACCCAAAAGGCATGACCCACCCTCCAACTTGCCAAGTTTATGTTTTGGAATTTTTTGAAAGAGAGAGACACGGGGAGGCGGCTGGCAACTTCCACCAGCGGCTTAATGTTAATTAATGTGTATGCCCCAATTCCTCACCGATCAGCATATAAATTGATTAGTTAACAGCATATAATAGTTCTTAGAGTATTTACAATAATATCAAGGGCTCTTAGCTTTGAGCAAATTCAAAATCATTTCCTCCATTAAAACCTGCATTCTCTCAACTTTATAGCCAACTAGTTTATATTTCAAGTAGTGGCTCACGTTATCAGCTCTAATGGATCCAAATCAAGTGCTGACTGCGCTTGTACAAGGTGATGGTGCTGCAATGGAATCATTATTGAAGGCCTTGTCCTCTATAGACAACAATCAGAGGAATCACGCAGAGGAAATCCTAGAAAAGCTTAAGGCACACCCAGATGCCTGCGTTTCACAGCTAATTAGAAGCCTCAGGAGCAGCCCCGAACTTCAATCAAGAGGCCTTGCCGCCGTCCTTCTCCGCAAGGTTCTCACTCGTTCCGACAAATCCCTCTGGCCAACCATCACCCCTCAGCTCAAGGAAACTGTCAAGTCTGAGCTCCTCAACTGCATCAAGGAAGAACCTATGCGTTCCATATCTCACAAAGTGTGTGACACCATTGCAGAACTCGGTGCCGGCATCCTAGAAGATCAAGGCTGGGATCAACTCCTCCCTACGCTCTTCAACATGTGCGTCCCCCAAACCAACCCAGCTGACGAAGCCCGTCTCATGGAATCGGCTCTTCTCATTTTTGCAGAGCTTGCACGCTATGTGATAGACGTTCTCACCCCTCATCTTGCTGCTATCCACGGTGTGTTGAAGACGGCTCTCGCCCACCCCTCCATTGATGTCAGAGGAGCTGCCGTTGCTGCCACATCAGTACTAATACAAGAAACACAAGATGCCAGCATGAGAGATGGCTTCCAAGACACTGTCCCTCTACTGCTGGCAGCCATAGGCCAAGCTTTAAATCAAGGAGAAGAACAAGCTGCTCAAGATGCCACAGAGTTGTTTATCGAAATAGCTGAAGAACATCCGCGTTTCTTCAAAAAACAGCTCAACAATGTACTTGATGCCTTTATCCAGATAGCACAAGGTGAAGGGTTAGAAGAAGCCACTCGTTCACTAGCTGCTGAGCTTTTAATTACTTTATGTGAAGCCAGGGAACGGGCTCCAGGAATGATGAGGAAGGTTCCCCAATTCTTGGAACGATTCTTCACGGTTGTCATGGGCTTTTTGCTGGACATAGAGGATGAAGCTGCTTGGCACACTGCGGAGGATGAAAAGGACGAGGAAGAGGGTGAAGGAGATCTGTTCCACTCTGGTCAAGATTGCTTGGACCGCCTCGCATTGTCATTGGGAGGCAAGACGCTGGTGCCATTGGCCGGAGCTGTTTTACCGCCATTTTTGACTGACGCAGACTGGAAGAAGAGACACGCTGCTTTGATCTGCTTGGCTCAGATTGCAGAAGGATGTGTCAAAGTGATGAAACAGGAGGAAGTAATGAAGCAACTGGTTGCAATGTGTCTACAAGGTGCTTCTGATTCACACGTTAAAGTCCGCTGGGCCTCTTGCCAAGCTCTAGGCCAGCTGTGCACAGATCTAGGTCCAGAGTTCCAGGAGACAGGTCATGCTGCTATCTTGCCAGCATTAATGCAACTAATGGAAGATGTCCAAAATCCCAGAGTACAGGCCCACGCTTGTGCAGCTCTTGTCAACTTTGCTGAAAACTGTGAAGACCAAGATGTCGTTGCCCCATACCTGGACAACATCATCAGTCGTCTGATTGCTCTGCTGCAGCAGGGCAAAAAGAATGTCCAAGAAGGAGCCCTCACTGCTCTTGCGTCTATTGCAGACTGTTCTCAAGAATATTTTGAAAAGTACTACAATGCAGTCATGCCACTATTGAAAACTATTCTCCAACAAGCCTCAAATCCAACCCACCGTCTGTTGAGAGGCAAAGCCATTGAGTGCCTCTCTCTCATAGGCCTGGCTGTAGGCAAAGACAAGTTTGCCAATGATGCTTATGAAGTGATGACATTTATGCAAGCTGTGACTTCAGCAGGCCTGGATGCAGATGATCCTCTCATTTCCTACTTCCAACAAGCTGCAGGACGCATTTGTAAAGTGCTAGAGGCTGACTTCTTGCCGTATCTCCCTATTGTCATGCCCTCTCTCCTTGCATCTGCTGGAGCAAAGCCAGACATCACCGTTAGAAACCTGGGAGAAGATGATGAGGAAGATCTGGAGGGCGAGGAGAATGGAGAAGAAGAAGAAGATGATGTAGAGACCTTCTTGCTTGGTGGTAAAAGAGTATCACTGAAGACATCAATCTTAGACGAAAAGGCGACAGCCTGCTCAATGGTGTGTCTTTTTGCTGCCGATCTCAAAGAAGGTTTCTTTCCATATGTCGAAGAAGTCGTCAAAATCATGGTACCGTTGCTGAAGTTTATGTTCAATGAAGATATTAGAGCTGCAGCTGCTCAATGCATCCCAGAGTTGCTGAATAGTTCCAAACTGGCTGCCAGGAAGAGCATGGGCCCTGATGAGCAGTACGTCCGCAACATGGCAGGTTATTTGTGGAAACCCTTATTGGAGGCACTCAAAGTTGAACCCGATCCTTATGTAGTAACCGAAATGCTGGTTTCTCTGGACGAGTTGCTGGAATATGCTGAAGGACCTGCCTACTTGCCAGTAGAAGCCATTGTAGAAGAGTATTTTGAAGCTTTGAAAGAACAACTCGTTGATTACGACAGTAGAAAGGAAGAAAGAATGGCCAGAACAAAAACCGAAGACTTTGATGAAGAAGAAGCAGAGGCACTACAAGAGGAGCACGAAGCAGAAGAAGAGATACTGAATAACATTGCCACCTGTGTGTCTACTGCAATGAGGCTGTATGGTGACGCTGCTATGCCTGCCTTGGAAGAACACATATTCCAGCCTGCTTCACAACTGCTGGATCCTAAGAGATTCCCAGAAGAAAGACGAGTAGCTCTGTGTATCATGGATGATGTTTTGGAACACTCTCCTGCCGGTACCGTTAAATTCGCTGGTAATATTATGCCACTTTTGATTGGTGGGTTGGCTGACGGTGACTCCAACATCCGACAATGTTGTGTATATGGTTTGGGCCAAGCTGCAGAGAAGAGACCAGATGCATTCAGGCCCAGTGCTCCAGCTGCAGTGGCAGGCATGCTGGCAATGATTCAAGCACCAGATGCAAAAGGTGAAGATAACATCAATGCCACTGAAAATGCAGTGTCTGCACTGGGCAAAGTGCTGGAATTCCAACCTGATTGTGTTGATCCCTCAGCAGGTACCTTGTTTATCACCCATCTGCCTTTAGAGGAGGATGAGGATGAAGCTAAAGCTGCACACAAGCGACTGGTCAAGCTGGTGCAACAAAGTGATCACAGAATATTGGGAGATAATAATGCCAACCTTCCTAAGATTGTATCAATCTTGGTGACAGTGCTGGGTAAGGGAGGTGATCTAGTCGATGATGAAACTCAGAAACAAATGGTCATATTGTTGAGACAGATGCAAGCTGCTCTGCCTGCTGATGTATTTAATGGATTTGTGGCTCAGATGAAGCCCAAGCAAATAAAGAGATTGGAGGCTTTGCTCCATGCTTAGAAAGGAAGAGTGTGCGAGGGGATAATGTACTTGTATGTGGAAGGTACACTGTATCTAGATTTCATGTTGTTTTCCATTCCACATTTTTGTGTTAAATGACTCAACTTACACATTGTTACAAAACCATTACAGGAAAGCCGAATAAGCGCTAAATAAGTAAATCTTGAATCTTCAAGCATCATCAGCCAATTGCTTTGATCTGGCCGCCGCCGCCGTCACTGCATTAATCAAAGATGCCCTCAACCCTGCCTTTTCCAATTCATGAATACCCGCAATTGTGGTCCCTCCAGGACTTGCAACTGCATCTTTTAACTCCCCAGGATGACTGCCAGTCTCAAGTACCATTTTAGCAGCCCCTAGTACCGTCTGAGCAGCCAGTTGCCTGGCTACATCTCTGGGAAGACCAGCCTTGACTCCACCATCTGCCATGGCATCAATAGCCACGAATATATAAGCTGGTCCAGATCCTGATAAACCAGTGACTGCGTCCATGCATTTTTCATCAACTTCCAGTGCAATCCCTGCTCCTGACAGCATCGTGTGAACCAGAGCAGCGTCATCTCTTGTAGCATGTTGGCCCAGAGCATATGCACTTGCACCTGCTCCTACTAGTAATGGAGTGTTTGGCATGCATCTTACAACTCTTACGTTTTTACCCAGAGCAGCTTCAAGTTTAGAGAGTGGTACACCTGCGGCGATAGAGATGACCAGGTGGCGGGAGGGGGAGAGGTGGGGCGCGAGGGCCTCCATGACTGGGGACATTACTTGTGGTTTAACTCCTAGAAAGATTATATCACTGTCTTCTGCTACTTGCTTGGCCCCACCTTCTAAAGCGTCACCATAGATGGATGTAATCCCTAGCTTTTCCAATAAGTCTCTGCGATCTGTTGATCTAATTGAGGCTGATATTTTGTCAGCTGTGGTGCAATTGCTGTCTGAGATTAATCCTTGTATTAAAGCACAAGACATATTTCCTGCTCCTAGGAATCCTATTCTTTGTTTCTGGAGATTATTTGTAGAATTATCTGATGCTGATTCATCTTCGTTGTCTGTGTAGTCGTCTACAGCAGCTGCTGGCATCGCTGACTGCCATCGTTGAGGGTGGTTGTGGGCGGGCGGAGCGAAAAAACGCAACTGAATGGTTGAAGGTGTGGTGATATTGCTTCTGAATGATCTAGTATGATACTCTCTGCATAATATTCCCCATCTGATTCTAGTTAGCTGCCAGAGTTGTGCGGACATCGCGTTTGGATAGAGAGATTCAGTGAGACAACTAATTAATTCGGAGATTCCCTTGCTTTTCGTCCTGCAATCACCGGATCAGAAAGATTTTAGAGAAGTAATTTCCTAGATTCACGTTTTAAGAGGTTAGTTTGACTTTGGATCTCTGAGCTGCTTTGGATTAATTGGGCTTGCGTCTGACTATCCTCAACTTCCCCACTCCTGAGAGTCAATGCTTAATTGTCAACATGGTGCTTGCCAACTCCAGATTTGTATCGTGATGGAAGAGTCACTGCCACAGTTGCAGTTCTGGAGACTTTCTTTCTATGAAATATGGGATGCACATCATCTGTCCACCACCATCTCTGGAGCCTGGGCGTCGCCCTCGCTCTCAAGCAACATATTTGCAAAATAGTGGCATTGTGTTGAACCATTAAGTATCTTCTACACTTACATACTAGTCATTATTGTCAATTGAGTGAATCTAGCTTACAAGGTTCCACACCAAACCCGAGCGATTTGGACATCTTTTCACAAATCCACAGGAATTTCAAATAAACTCGCCAAGAAGTAGGCGTAGCAATGAGTAAATCAGTTTTCCAACCTACAGGTATGTTATTCAATATCGAATATTCCATGTTCGGGCTCTAATCCAACTCTGTTGTCTCACATTTTGCATCCCCGCCTTCGGTTTCCAAAACAGGCCAAAAGCGGTTGACCAACATTGCCATTGTTCGATGCAAAAAGCATGGCAACAGGTTTGAGATTGCCTGCTATAAGAACAAGGTCATTAATTGGAGGAACGGGGTGTAAGTCACAATTTAAATGTAGTATATTCCACGAAGAAAGACAGGCATTTCCTCTTCAATCCCCCCCCCCCACCACCACCACCACCCACCCACCCGTCCCGACTCACCATACCACCATCACCACCCTCTCCCTACAGTGAAAAAGATCTAGATGAGGTACTCCAGTCAACTGCCATCTTCAGCAACGTATCCAAAGGTATCCTAGCCAAGAAAGAAGATCTCATGCAATCATTCGGGACAGACGACCATGAGAAGATCTGTCTCCTCATCCTGAAAGAAGGAGAGCTACAAGTCTCTGATAAAGAACGGAAAGTAGAACTAGATGCATTATTCAAAGATGTAGCCTTCCTTATTAGTGAAAAGTGCGTCAACCCTCAGAATGGAAGGCCTTACCCAGCTTCAGTTATCGAACGCGCTTTAAAAGATGCCCATTTCTCCGCTGACCCCAAGAGAGCAGCCAAAGCACAGCTGCAGGAGGCTCTGCCTTTGTTACAAGCTAGATTTCCGATAGAAAGGAGTAAAATGAGGCTTAAAGTGACTATACATATGATTAACAAAGATGAATTGATGCATTTACTAGAATCGAAGAAGTCAATAGTAGAGGAGCAGGAATTGATTGGGTCGGGGGCAGGAGGAGGGCAGCAGCTTGGGGTGGTGTGTTTGGTAGAACCGGGGATGTTTCGTGAATTGCATGCTTTGGTGCATGGTACTGGGGGAGGAGGGGGAGGGGGAAGGCTGGAGGTGCTGTCTTTGACTGAGAGTGATGCAGTGAGAGCAGGTTTGGAGTCTCTTCAGGTAGGTGGAGGTGGAGGTGGAGGTATTGGTGGAGGTGGAGGTATTGGTGGAGGTGGGGAGAACATCACTGCTCCTATTGCTGGCAGCAAGGATGCAGATCAGATCATGATGCCATCTGTACTTATAACTAATGGAAGTGGAAATGCAGCTTCTTTATTAGATAGATCCACCACCACTAGTACCACTATGCGTAGTACCAACATTGCCAGTGCAGTAGTGGTGTATAAAGGTCCTGTTGCAGGTATGGGGGATGAACATGGCACAAGAAAAAAACGCTTCTCAGAGCTGGATAGACTGCAGCCAGGGTGGGTTGTCGAACTTAAGGAAAAGGGTGATGGTGGGGTGGTGGATGCTGTGTTTTTTGCTCCGACAACAGGAGAGAAAGTGGGGGCGTTTGCTGCAGCGAGACGGATGGCATTGGCTCATAGCAAAACGACTTGAAAGAAGGAGTGGAATGATACTGTAGTTTGCAAATTGGTTGTCGGTTTTGGCTGGCCAAAATTTGAGGGAAAGCTGGTGTTTAGTTTTTCTCCAGCCAACTTTAGGCTGCCTCTGTCTAAGGAGAAAAACTCTCCAGACCCATTAGATCTTCTTTTTGTATTTTGATTTTGTAAATTTGTTGACAAGAAGTAGGTGTAGGCTGAGTCTTTCAGCAAGAAAATTGAGTGGAAGAAGGGTGAGTTCTTACATTTTCGGCTAAACTGAAAAAAAGTCAAGAAGGGTCGTTTGGCTGAGCTTCTTAGCCAAAACAAAAACAGTTTCCCTCAAATTTTTGTCTGGCCGAAAGGGTCAACCACTTTGCAAACAACAGTATACAGTTATGATGGCATATTTCGTTTAGGTTTCAGGTGTATGAATAGACTAGTAAACGATTTATAGCAAATATTTGCACAAAGATTAGTAATGATTCGCAATCTCATACATAGAACTCGGGAGGCGTTATACCCACATGTCCAAACAGTAAGTAGAATGCATTGTGTCACGCATCAAGACTATTCTTCACAAACTTGACTAGTAATAATCTCATCACCATTTGCCACCATTTCTTGTCTCAGGCGTGGGCTCTTCCGAGTATAGCAACGCTTAGAGATGCAGGGGCCTCTAGAACCTTAATAGATACATCATTCATCACCCAATTCCAGCAAATCAGACACGCCACGAATGCCAGCAAAGCTGCAACACCTGGTCTCAAGGTCTACAAACCAACGACGCCCGGCTTTCGAGGTCGCATCATCACCTCCAGGGAGGGCCTATGGAAAAAGGGCCCTTTCAAACCCCTCACAGAAGGCTTCAGCAAGACTGGTGGCCGCAATAACCAAGGTATCATCACAGCTAGACACAGGGGTGGTGGCCATAGAAAAGTATACCGAATGGTCGATTTCCAACGCCCAGCCACCGCTCCAGATGGCATTGTTGAAAGAATAGAATACGATCCAAATAGATCAGCACGCATAGCATTAATCAAGCATATAGATATACCATATGACACCCCTAAATCACAGGCATACAGTTACTACTTAGCTCCAGAGGGACTGGTCCCTGGAGCAGTGTTAAAAAACGGCCCAGAAGCACCAATCAAACCAGGCAACACACTTCCATTGAAACACATTCCAGTAGGGTCAGCAATACACAACATAGAATTAAGGCCCCAAATGGGTGGTAAACTAGTCAGAGCTGCAGGTACATTTGCCACTCTAGTTAAAAAAGGAGATGACGGCTATTCCATTGTGAAGCTTCCCTCGGGAGAGTCACGACTGGTGCTGAGCGACTGCATGGCCACACTGGGCTCGTTATCCAATGCATTGCATAAGAATAGAAAGTTGGGGAAAGCAGGTGCTTCTAGATGGGAAGGGAGGAGGCCACACGTACGCGGAGTGGCAATGAATTCAGTGGATCATCCGCATGGTGGTGGTAGAGGTAAGAGTAAGGGAGGAAAGGTGTCGCAGTCACCAACGGGGGTACCAGCAAAGGGATACAGGACGAGGGATAATCCCAAGACTGATAGGTTTATATTGGTGAGGAGGCAAGTGGCTAAGAAGAAGAGATCACAGTGATGATATATATGTGCTTATATAGAGGCATGTGTAAAGATATTCAGGTGGGGGAGACGACTGGTCATAAAGGGGAGGGGGAGAGGGTGGATGAGCAGACCCAAACTTTTTTTTTCTGGCGTTGGGGGGTGCTCCATTCTTGGTTGGATAGCGGCAGTCGAGAAGGAGGATGGTGAAAACATCTGACGCATAATCAAAGAACGTTGTAGTGACATTTTCTTAGCGGAAAAAGTCGAGAACAACGATTCAAAGAGTGACCAGCATCTTGGTCATTAAAGTCAATTGAAGGGGTTTATCGCTCCTTTTTCTTGAACAATAAAAGTATCGATCCTTTAATTCTAAATTCTTGTGATCTAGGACTCGTATAGACTCCATATATACGTCTATATCGAGCGTTTACTGTTGTCAATCTCTCTGGTAAGTTTGCCATCTCTCAATCCCCGACGCCATGACTGCCCGACCACCTTTTGATAGTATAGGTTTCTATGGCTACGGCCTGGACGACAGTGATATTGAGGAGTTCCTGTCCAACGAATATCCAATGGAATTGGAAGTAAGTAATTACCAACTGCTCATTCTTAAAAACATTGACCTTTACACAGTCGAGAGCATATCTTCACCCCCCACCCCCACCCCACCCCCTTTCTCTCCTCCTCTCTTCCTCTCCTCCCCACGTGCACTTACGCACAAACATATACACAGGAAGCTCCTGTGTACAAGACTCTCGTCCCTGTTGGAGTACCTAGATCCAAGATCATCCAAACCTCAAGTTCTTGGAGAGGTCCTACCGAAGGACTCGATTCCGGCGACTGCTCCCGCCTCGTCCCTCCTGACCGCTGGGATGTAGATGTCGGCTGGAATGAGCAATACAGCTCCCTGAACAAACGTTTCGGCTCCTTCATTGAATCTGTGGAGATGTTTGATGCCAATATATTTGGAATTCCTCCACAGGAGGCTGTTGCAATGGACTCTCAACAGAGATTGTTGCTTGAAGGGTGCTGGGAGGCAATCTCACCCTCCTTCTCCCCTGCATCATCATCGGCAGCAGCAGAGAAAGCTGCCATGGTGGGCCTCGCCGTAGGTATTTCTTACACTGAGTACTACCTCAACAGTGCCTCTCACTTGGGTACGACTGCCTACACTGCCACCTCTGGCACCCTCAGTGTAGTCTGTGGCAGAGTATCCTTCTCCCTGGGCCTGAAAGGCCCCTCCATCAGCATCGACACGGCCTGTTCTTCCTCTCTGGTTAGTGCACATATTGCGTGTACCAGTTTCATCCCCGGAGGGTGCCCCAAATCATTGGTAGCTGGTGTGAATCTGACTATTCGAGGGGAGACTACTGCTGTGTTGAGCAAGGCAGGGATGTTGACTTCTGATGGGAGGTGTAAGACATTGGATGCTTCGGCGGATGGGTACATGCGTGGTGAGGCGTGTGTGGTTTTTCTGTTTGAAGACGCAGCAGCTGCTGCAGATGCTAATTACACTAATACTAATACTGTTTCTAATGTCGATGGTAAAGAGTATTTTGATAGAGTGCTTGTGGTGTTGGCTACATCTGTCAACCAAGATGGGAGGTCTAGCAGTTTGACTGCACCAAACGGGCCCAGTCAGCAGGCTGTGATCAGGGCTGCCTTGTCTTGGAGTGGTCAATGTGATGGTTCTCACGCTATTGCTCCAGGAGATATTTCTGTGCTGGAAATGCATGGTACTGGTACTGCTTTGGGTGACCCTATCGAAGTTGGAGCTGCTTTTGCTGTTCTTCTCGACAAGAACAAAAACAACAGCAGCAACAAAGAGATGCTCCTGGAACTTCAAGCCGCCAAGTGCCGTGTTCTGCACACCGAGCCAGCAGCTGGTGCAGTGGGTCTCTCTCATTTGACTGCTCGTCTTGCTCAGCATGGAAGTGATCAATCCATGATCCATCTGAGATCTCTCAATCCTCATGTGGGCAGTGTCTTTGACAGCTATGCTTCTCCTCAGAAGATCCGCTCCAGCAGAGGTCGTTATGTCAGACGCCAGCTTGCTCCTGAGCTCATGGCCTCTTCCTCCTCCGGGATCCTCACAATGGGAGCAGTGAGCTCGTTTGCATACCAAGGTACAAATTCCCATGCAATCTTGGGGCTGCAGTCTCTCTCTTCTTCTTCTTCTAGTCCTTACACGGTGGTAGATATTATCAGCAAGATGATGAGTGGCAGCTCCAAGGCTGTGTGGAAGAAGAGTAGGTACTGGTACCAACCCATGTGCCACCCATTGCTGCTGAGATTTCATTATCTTGGTGGTAGTGGTGGTGGCATGTCTAGAGGAGGTGACATCAGATTTGAGGTGAATCTTCGTAGATCCAACCTTGCTTACCTCTACGAGCACAGAGTGCAGGATAAAGCCGTGCTGCCAGTTACTGCATTGATGGAGTTTGCTTCTGCAGCTGGTAACCTTCTTATTAATAGCTACACTACTGCTACTGCTGATGCTGGTGCTGGTGCTTATGGTTCCAAAAACAATGTAGCTGAAGGCTCTGCTGCCCCGGGAATTGCCGCTGTTGGTATGGCTTCTTTCCAAGGCCCTGCCATCATCCCCGAGTCAAATGGTCTTTCTTTTCCCAATGAAGATAAGGTCCTTCAGTGCCATGTGAACCTTCCATCTGGAATTGTGGCTATTTCTTCATCTGGAGGAGGAGGAATGAGAGGTCAACAGAGAAGAGGTCAGATGCTTCACGCTCAAGGCCGTCTTTTCAAGTTGAGTTCAGGACAAGGCACATTGTCTTTGCAGCAGCATGAAAGCATGTCCAATGACGAGGAGGAAGAGCTTGCTGAGTTCAATGACAAGAAGAAAAGTGTTTCCAAGTCAGTGGCTATGGCATTGCTGTCTTCAGCAACTGACAGTACCGGAATTGCATTCGCTCGCATTGTTGCAAATCAGAGCCGTCATTCTTCTTATTGCATTCATCCAGCAGTAGCTGATGCTTCAATGCAGCTTGCTGCTGCCTTGAATCACAATAAACACTCCACTACCAGTGGTAAAGAAGAAAAAGGTCAGTTGACTCTCCCACTTCCAGCCACTATGGGTATGTACGCTGCCAATTCCAAGGCACTGAATGAACCACAGGCCTACACTAAGTGCCAAGGCTCTCATGGTGGTATGCAGAGAGATCATTGGTTGACTGGAGGGTGTGGTACTCTTCCTTTGTTGACTGTAGCTGACAACCAATTCAAGTCTTTGAAGAATATTAGTGCTATGCTCTCTGCATCAGCAGCTGCCAACAATGCTGCTGCTCACTACAGCCTTCCTACTCCTATTAATGGTGTCATTAATAATGCTTCTGCTGCTGCTTATGCACCATCAAAAATCAAGGTGGCTGAAAAGCTTGTGGAGATAGTTTCCCAACTCATTGGTGGAGAGATAAGACCAGATCAACCACTCATGGAGGCTGGGCTAGACTCAATAGCTGCAGTAGAGTTGAAGAATGCAGTGAGTGCCTCATTTGGTACCGAGCTCCCCGCTACTGTCAGCTTTGATTACCCTACTATTAAGGCCATGGCTGGCTATATTTCCAACCAAAACAATAGAGGTTTTAGTGGTAATAGCAACAATAGAGGAGTTGATATTGAGACACTTACTAATACTATTACTTCTCAATTGCTGTCTACAGTGACGGTTCTGCTGGGTGGTGACATCACCGCAGATCAGCCCCTCATGGAAGCTGGCCTAGACTCCATTGGAGCAGTGGAGTTGAGAAATGCAGTTCAAGAGCAGTTTAGTTTAGGACTACCAGCTACTATTACTTTCGATTACCCTTCTACAGCTTCCTTGGCTGGGTACATTGCTTCAAAGACTGCTGCTGCTGCTTCCGCAGCAGTGATAATGATTGGAGATGGAGATGGATGGGAGCATAGCAATGGTCTTGCGTATGCTTCTTCTTCATCTACTGGTACCACTTGGATCATCAGTGTTGCTGCTGCCATGGCCTCTGCTGGAGAAATGGTTTCTTTATCATCTAACAATATCAATCCCATGGACAGGATCTATCGCTGTGCTGATGTCACTCGTTCAGTTCCTCTGGACAGGTGGGATATCGAGTTGATTAATGCTACTGATGATATTGTTGAATCTAATATGGTAAGATATGCTGGATGGATGGAAGGTATCTCTCAATTTGATGCTGGATCATTCAGATTGTCTATGAGCGAGGCTGCTGGACTGGATCCGCAATGCCGTGTTTTATTGGAACAAGTCGCCACTGCCTTGTCCCCTCCTGGCAATGGCAATGAAGTTGTCTCTCCTCCCACTACTGGTGTGTACATTGGATGCGTCTGGAGCGAATATCAAGTGCTGCAAGATGCAAATAGACTCAAGCCCAGTGTGAGCTCTCTTACTGGAAGTGGTCTCAATTTCCTGGTGGGCAGAGTGTCCTATACTTTTGGTCTGCAAGGACCTTGTATTGGAATGGACACTGCATGTTCATCTTCTCTAGTGGCAACTCACTTGGGACATAGAGGCCTGTTGGATGGTGAAACTTCATCTGCAGTGGCTGCTGGTACTAATTTGATGTTGGTGGCTAGTACTCCTGTTCATTTGGCTCAGTTGGGAGCACTTTCGAAGAATGGCCGGTCCAAGACGTTTGATGCTGAAGCTGATGGATATGGTCGTGGTGAAGGCTGCATTGTGTTTGTTCTCTCCAAACCAGACACTAATGGTACTACTACTACTACTCAGCCTGTTGGTATCTTATATGGATCTGCTTATAATCAAGATGGAAGGAGCAGTGGTTTGACTGCACCTAATGGTCCAGCACAGACCACATTGGTGCGTACTGCTATGAGAGTGGCTGGAGTGACTCCGGGAGATGTTGCCTTGGTCAGCATGCACGGCACAGGAACCCCATTGGGTGACCCCATTGAAGTCAATGCCCTTGGTCAAGCTTTCTCGTCACAATTAAGTAGTAATAGTATTAATAGCGAGAGACAGGTGTTTCTATCATCTGCCAAGGCATGCTATGGTCACACAGAAGGCACAGCAGGCATTCACGGTGCTCTGTTGGCCCTGGAAGGAGACATTCGCAAAGCAGCACCCCCCATCATGCACTCTCGTAGCTTGAATCCATATGTTTCATCTGCATTTGATGAATGGAGGAGTATTTGGAAGGTCACACCTGTTGTAGCTAGAGAAGTAGCTCCTCTGGTTGTTGACAGTAGTAGTGGTGATTTTCACAGTAAAATGGTGGGATGCAGTTCCTTTGGAATGAGTGGTGTCAACTCTCATGGAATCTTCTCTGCTCCTTCAGATGACATAAATAGGGTTGATGGAGAAGAAATGATTCACTTGAAGCAGTCTCCTTCACTTTCTTGGTCTAAAGTTGTACATTGGCCACTCATTCAAAACCATTACTTTTTGATGTCAGCCAAGTATGAGAGAGCTACTACTACTGCCAGATTCCAGGCCTCCTTGGCAGCACCTCAGCTGTCATTCCTGTATGATCACGTCGTACAAAGCATGTCTATTATGCCTGGAGCAGGTATGTTGGAGGCATCTAGAGCTAGTGCCACTGCTCTCTACAACTCTAGTGCTATTGCTGCCAATAGTGATGCTAGTAAGAATAGGATGCTGTGTGTGGTGGGTGTTGCGATTCCTGCTCCTCTGGTGATGGTTCCTTCATCATCGAGAACCCTGGACTGCCATATTAATTGCAGTACTGGAGATGTTCAGTTGCTCTCATTCTTGAGTGGTACTGCTAATAAGGGAGCTCGGCTTCATTTTATGGCCAAGTACCAATCTATAACTGCTACTACTACTATTATTACTGGTGATGTTGATAATGAGGAGAAGGATGCGTTGAAGACACAAGACGTAGCTCCAGGACAGTGGCTATTGCCAGCAAAGAAGACCACTACACGTCTTGGTGTGAGATGCACAGCTCAAGTAACATTGGAACATCTCGAAAGTTATGGCATTGGCTGGCACGCTCACCCTGCTGTGGCTGATAATGCCCTTCAACTTGGCCCAGCAACAGGTGATGTTGGTAAAGAAGACGATGCTGATGTCACTCGTGTTGTTGCCGGTATGTCTGCTGCAATATGTCCCATCTCTGATGAAGCCTCCACCAGTGCTTCTATCAGCGGTCCTTCAAGAAGTCAGCAATGTTGGACATCTACCTATAGAGCTCCAATGGCGCCTGATGGAGCCATCTTCACATGCCACTGGTTAACACAATCTGATGGAGGCAACACCACTCCTCTCCACATCCATGATCTAGAGGCCAAAGTTATCAACTTGAGTGGAAGTGCAGCTGCTCTTCCTCCTGATGAGGTTGATAGAAAGAGGGTTGTTTATGGTTCTGAATGGCAAGCTACTGACCCATACACTAGCATCCAAGATGGCAATTCTACTTGCTCATTACAACTAGCAGCAGCAGCTGTGGTTGATCCTTGCTTTATTGTGTCTAACACCAAGCTACCAGAGCTGGAAGAATTCAAGATCTCCATCCCTGCCAGCGTCGTCAGAAGCTGCGATGCACAAGTTCAACTAATGCACGGCCTTTCCTCAGCACCACCAGGCACCTCCAATGTAGCTCTGTTGAGTCACGGAGCTCAACCAGTCATCAGAGGACCTACGCTGGAGATCGATCATTCTGTGAGTGGACACACGTTGGGAATGCAGGCATTTATGAGGGTTGCAGCTATGGAATTTCCCATTATCAAGTGGTCAAATGCAGATCTTGGTAAATTGGACTCAATCATGGCAAAAAATGATGTTGAGACTACTAATAACAACAAGAAGAACAGCACCAGTCCTTCTTCTCTTCAACACTCCCTAGCCCCTGCTTTGAGCAAAACTACAATGTATGGAGGCTGTGTTTCTGGGAAAACGTGGACAGCTCCCAAATTGCTGGTCAGGGAACCTTCCTATGAGAAGAAGAGTGTACTGACTGAGGCTACTGTCGCTGAGCACCTTCTTGGCTCCTTTATCATAAGTGGTGGAATGGGAGCACTAGGATCTGTAATGTCCAGCTGGCTGGTGAATAATGGGGGGTCCAGTTTATGGTTGTTGGGTAGATCAGGAAGAACCAACGGAGACTCTCTCCACAGACAATTATATCAGAGCGATGTTGAGCTGCATTGTGCCAAGTGTGATATATCTGTGGGAGAGGAAGCTGCTTATTTGTTATATGCAGCTGGCAGTACAACTGAGCTTCCATTGCGCGGTATTATGCATGCTGGAGCTGTTCTTTCTTCCAAGGTTATTGGAAACATTAACGCTGAGAGTATTCGTACAGAGTATTCAGGCAAGGTGCATGGTGCTCGTCATTTGATGAGCGGTAGTACGAGCCATGCGTTGAATGTACTTCAACTCTTCTCTTCCCTAGCTGCATTCAGTGGAGCAGCTGGTCAAGCTAGTTACGCCTCCGCCAATGGAGTCCTAGATGCATGGTCAGCAGCAGGTCAGGCTGCTGGACGGGTCGTGCTCAGCGTGCAGTGGGGCAACTGGGGAGGTGGAGGTATGGCAGTCAGGAATACTGGTTTTATTGAAAGAATGGAGAAGATGGGGCTTGGTATTCTAGACCCTGATGTTGGTCTCAGAACCATGTCCACATTGTTGAGTGAAGTTATGGCAGCTACCAGCTCAGCATGGCAGCCCAGCCTTTATATTGCCAACATCTTCTTGTGGAATAATATTGTCAGAGCAATGCCAGCTGTTCCTCAATTTTTAGCTGAGTTTAATAGAGGGGGTGGTAAACCATTAGCTGGTGGTGTGAGGAAACTAGAAGCTGCTTCACCTGCTGGCAATAAGAGTAGTAGCAGCAGAGGAGGAAGAGGGCCGTCTCGTCGTAGAGGTAGAGGAGGCCATAGCTCAAGAAGACAGCAGCAAACACCATCCTCAGCATCCTCAGGTGTATCATCATCAACCAAGAGCAGCAGTACTAAAGACGTGACCCAAGATGTTCTGAGTTGCATCATGACCGTCATCTCCAACCTTGGTGGAGAGGCAACTTCAGAGTCACCCTTGATGGAGGTAGGCATTGATAGTCTTGGAGCAGTTCAGCTGAGGAATGAGCTTACTGAGACATTTGGAGTGGAGCTTCCTCCTACTGTGACTTTTGATTACCCCACTCCAGTGAGCTTGGCTGGCTTCATTGCATCTCAAGTTGATGCATCCACAATAGGAGTTGCAGTTTGTAATGATACAAGGAATGAAGAAGAGGACGATACATCTGAACAAACAAAAGCTCTGCCATCACTAGAAGAAGAGACCTCACTCTCACCACCACCAGCTCAGCAGCAGCAGCAACAACAACAAGGAGCATCATCTGGCAATGTTTTATCTGAAATAATGGATCTCGTCAGCATTGTTGTTGGAGTTAGTGTAGGAGCAGATGAGCCTCTCATGGCTGCAGGTCTTGACTCACTCGGAGCCGTCCAGCTACGTAATGCTATTGCTGAGCGATTCGCAGTGGAGTTGCCTGCTACTGCCGCCCTAGATTTCCCCACCCCTGATGCTCTCACTGGCTTTGTCATGAAGAATGCCGTCACCACGGACTATAATAATAATGAAAATCAACAAATAGTAGTGGCTGTTGATAATGATGAACTATACGCATCATATGGGAATTACTCATCATCAGGCCCAGGCGTCACTCAAATAATAGGATGGTCAGCTGCCTACCCAGGTCAAGCTTCATCATCTCCCAATTCTATGGGAAGTACCTCTGGTTTCTGGACTACTGCTTTGAATGGTACTGATCTACCAACCCAGATTCCTCATGATAGATGGGATATTGAAAGACACTACAATCCTGATGTTGAGATTGAAAAGATGTATGTCAGGTCTGCTGGGTTTTTAGCAAACGTTGATACCTTTGATGCTGCTTTGTTTAGGTTGGCGCCCAATGAAGCAGCGTTTATGGATCCTCAAGCTAAGGTGCTGTTGGAACAAACCCATCTGGCTCTCTTGTCTCCCTCCTCTGCTCCTTTAAGTAGCATTACTGCTGGTACTACTACCAAAAAGAAATTGTATCCTACAGATACTGGAGTGTATGTAGGAGTGATGCATATGGAGTACATTCAGTACCTGAGTAGTATGGGTACCAAAGTATCCCCAGCAGTGACAACTGGCAATGGTATGGATTTCCTGATTGGACGAGTATCTTATACTTTCAATCTGACTGGACCGTGCATCAGTACTCACACTGCATGTTCATCATCATTGGTATCTACTCACTTGGCTCATATTGGTGTGTTGAATTATGAAGCCTCAGCTTCAGTAGCGTCGGGTATTTTCATGGTACTACTGCCAGGCACCATGTCGGGCATTTCGCAGCTGCAAGCATTCTCTCCTGTAGGTAGATGCAAGACATTTGAAGCTAGTGGTGATGGGTATGGAAGAGGAGAAGGCTGTTCTGTTGTTATGCTGGAGAGATGTGAAGGAGATGATAGTAGTAGCACTGCTATTGCGTATGTTTGCTCAACAGTGGTCAACCAAGATGGAAGATCCAGCACCCTCACTGCTCCTAATGGCCCATCTCAGACTGCCCTCATTTCTGCTGCTTTAATGAACATGGGAGCTCCAAGTGAGCAGGTGGCTTTGGTGGCAGTGCATGGTACTGGAACTCCTTTGGGAGATCCCATTGAAATGGGTGCTTTGGGCCAGGCCTTGTCTTTGAATAAAACCAACAGTAGTAGTGACTCCCAGCAGCAGCATGCAATATCTATCGTATCTGTCAAGTCTTGCTACGGTCACACAGAAGGCACAGCAGGTCTCACTGGTGCCCTCATGGCCATCCAGTCTCTCCGCCACAGTGCTTCCCCACCAGTAATGAACCTTCGCAACATGAATCCTTATGTGGACAGTACCTTTGGAGACTGGAAGAAGACTCACCACATGCAAGCTGCAGTACCAAGAACAGCTGCTCCTCTTCCTATCATTATTGATCAAAATAATGAAGAAGATGGGCCCTTGGTTGGTACCAGCTCCTTTGGTATGAGTGGAGTGAATGCACATGCACTGTTCCAAGCTCCTTCTACCAGTGATGCAGGAGCTGCCAGTTATGATGGTGATAGTATGGTTTTAATTCAGAAGACAATGGAGAGAAAGAGACACTGGGGTCTTGCTCCAGTGTATCTAATGATGTCAAAATCAGTCGTTAAAACAACCAGCATATCCAGATGCAGCTTTGTAGTGGACTTGAATAAACCAGGGTTGGCATTCTTGAACGATCATGCGGTTGGTGGAAACTTGTTGCTACCTGCTGCTGCCATGCTGGAAGCTTGCTCTGATAGTTGCAGTATATTGCTTGATGATGCATTGGATGGTAGAATAGATACTGATAATTATGCAGTCCTTGGGAGTGTGGTGATTGCAGAGCCATTGCAGATCACTGCTGCTGGTGGAGGGAGTGTGAATGTGGATGCCTTGGTTGATACAGTGACAGGAGTGATTTCACTACGAAGCACTACTACAATGTCAAGAGGAAGACGGGCTAGGTCACATTGCACTGCCCATGTAGCTAAATGTACTACTAGCCAAGTTGATGGTGCTGATGACAAAGATAAAGAGAATAATGACAATGCTGCTGAAACTGGTTATAGTAAAGTGGCTACTTCTGTTGAAAGTGCATGTGCCAAGGCAAGACCAGTACTTGCTCCTATCTTGGGAACAATTTCAACAAACAACAAAACCAATCAGAACAAGGGCGTACTGGGAAGCATTAAAATCAGCTGTGCAGCCCAACAAAATCACTTCTTGATCAACCCTGCAGTCTTGGATGCCTCCCTTCATTTGTCTGGAGCATTTAGGGGACTGTCTCAGAGTACTTCTCCTCCTCCTCCTCCTGCCAAGCTTGAGATCCCTGTTGGTATGAATGGTGTGGTACTACAGAGGAATAGGCAGGTTGGCTACACATCTTGGCCATCTGCTACTGCCACTACACAACAGGATGGTGGTCATGATGATGAAAGCCAATATATGGACTGTTTGGTGAACTCATGTGCAGTCAAAGGCATGCATCTGAAGAAGATGGCTGCTCCTCCTTCCACTAGTGAACAGCAATTTAAAGGAAAGAATGACCAAGGTCTCCCAGATAACTTGGACTTCTTGTATACCATTGAATGGCAAGCAGAACAACATCAGTCCAGTGAGAATGCTATTCCTATATTGACATCTTCTGCATCATCCATTCCACACTTTACTCAGCCTCAAAGAGGAGTTGCTGCCCTCTCTCACCTTGAAGACACTAGTATTACTAATTATTCTTCTGCAACTATTTTAGCAACTCAAATATTACAAGAGACATTGCCCAGTCTCAATAATCAAGAGCTCAGGCTTCAAGGTACCTCCACCAGTGCACGCTGTGCTCCTGGAGGATCGAATGGCGTAGTTGCTGTTGCAACTAGCAGTAGTAGTAGTTTGGCTGCTCTTGCCAAGGTAGCCAGTATGGAACACCCTGCTGTTGCTATTAAAAGTATCGGTGTTGATATCAATGGTAGAGATAATGCTACAAGTAGTGGTGGTGGTGATGCATATGGTCTTGCCTCAATGGCTGGCATCTCTCATGTTGCCAAGCTGCTGCGTCGCCCTGAAACAGCCTTTGCAGCAAACAGCCATATCCTTCCCATGCCAAGAGGCTCTCTCGAAAACATGAAACTCGTGCCTCACACACAGATAGTTCCAGGAAATAATGAAGTTACTGTCACTATCAAGGCGGTAGGGTTGAATTTCAGAGATGTGTTGAATGTGCTGGGCATGTATCCTGGCGACCCTGGTCCGCCTGGTGGTGATTGTGCTGGCGTGGTGGCAGCTGTGGGAGAGGGAGTGACTCATCTTGCTGCTGGAGATGCTGTGTTTGGTCTGGCTCCTGGTTGTCTGGGTCAAACAGTCTACACATCGGCAGACTTGATTACAAAGAAGCCAGCCTCAGTGAGCTATGAAGATGCAGCCACTACCCCTACTGTCTACATCACCGTGCACTCTGCTTTTGAGAGCTTGCAGCCTGGGTCTAAGGTATTGATACATGCTGGTACTGGTGGCGTTGGACTTGCAGCAATACAAGTAGCATCTTCATTTGGCTGTTCTATAGCAGCCACTGCAGGAAGTCCAGCAAAAAGACATCATCTCAGGAGCGTGTGTGGTCTCAGTGATGTTGCTGACTCTCGATCTGCCAGCTTCACCCAGGATCTGAGCAACAATGAAGATGGCAGTGTTGGTGTTGATTTTGTCCTCAACTCGCTCACATCACCTGGCATGGTGGCAGCTTCACTGTCATCTCTCAACCTTAACGGAAAGTTTGCGGAGATCGGCAAGCGTGACATTTGGTCGCCTCAAAGACTGCTCCAAGAGCGCCCTGATGTCCTTTATAGCCTGGTAGCTATCGATTTCCTGCCTCCAGCTATTCTGGGTAGAGTGTTGGTTAAGATATCAAATCAGCTGGGTTCGGGACAGGTGATGCCACTGCCTTCATTGTCGTACAATTTGGGCAATGTTGCTACAGCATTCCGTCAGTTTACCCATGCTCGTCATATTGGAAAGATTGTGGCTACAAACAATCTTCCAACTTCTTCTCCACAAGGAGTCAAGGGATCTTGGATGGTGAGTGGTGGGTTGGGAGCACTTGGATTGCTGAGCACGCAATGGTTAGTGGGACAAGGACAGTCTCAGAAGCTGTTATTGATTGGCCGTAGTGGTAGGCTCTCTGCAACTTCAACGGCCAGCAGTGCTCTGATCAATGCAACCGTAGAGGCAGTCATGTTCAAGTGTGATACTAGTAGCTCAGGAGAGACTCAAGATACATTTTCCTCTACCTTTTCTACTGCTCCATTGCTGGGTGTTGTCAATTCAGGTGGTGTACTTGCCGATGCAGTTCTTAGTGCTCAAACTGCCTCTGGAATTAGAGCCGTCTTTGCTCCCAAGCTGGCTTCAGCCATCGCCATGCAACACGGTGCAGGGGACCAACCAGTTCAAGAATTAATTGTCTTCTCTTCTGCAGCATCACTCTTTGGAGCTCCAGGCCAAGCAAACTATGCCGCAGCAAATGCTGCTCTGGAGGCATGGACAATGGGTGAGGCGGCAAGAGGACTGCCAGCAGTTGCTGTGCAGTGGGGTGCTTGGGCTGCAGGAATGGCAGCAGATGCTGTTATTATGCAGAGAGCTGAGAGAACCGGTCTTGGAATGGTGCAGCCAGCTCAAGGTATGGATGTTTTATCTTATATTCTTAGAGGTGTGGAGAAGGGTCAGTTGATGACTGGTATTGTGTCTGCAATACCAGCTACTTGGACCACTATTCTCAAGTCTGGGAACGTTCCACCCTTTTTTATGGAATTCAAGCCATTGATAGAAGAGAGAAAGGATCAGATAGCCTCAGTGCAAAGTGATAAGAAGAAGCAGAAACCATCAAATTCTAGAAGATTGTGTACTCAAAGGCAGCAACCAGCATCATCAAAGTCAAAGCCAAAGGTAAACAAGACCCCAGATGCAGCTCAGTTGATATCAGTTGTCTCAGAAGCAGTCCAAAGTATCCTTGGTGTTGCTTTTGATTCAAGTCAGCCACTCATGGAGGCTGGTCTTGATTCTCTTGGAGCAGTGGAGTTAAAGAATGCCCTGTCAGCTAAATTTGGAGTGGAGCTACCTCCTACTGTCATCTTTGATTATCCCAATGTTGATGCTCTGGCAACTTTCATCTCATCTCAACAATTGGTATCACATCCAGCTGCCGATGATGGGGATGATGGCGTCTCTTCTCAAGGTTACGGCAGTGAAAATAGAGTTGTAGTCAATCGTCACAGGATTAGTAGAAGAAGACATAAGAGGAGGATGGTGGAGGAGAAGCAGAAGAAGAATATAAGTAAGAGCAAGGACAACACTGCATCTTCTACGTCAATTGACACATCAGCTATTGCTGAACAAGTACAAATGTTGGTACAAGAAGTAGTAGGTAGAACTGTCGGTACTGGAGAACCACTCATGGAAGCTGGTCTGGATTCTCTTGGCTCTGTCGAGTTGAGGAATGCCCTCAACACACGATTTGGAGTGACAGTTCCTCCCACTGCCACACTGGATCATCCCACCATCTCTGCCTTGTCTACCTACCTTGCTACCAACTTTTTCAATACTGATGCTAGTAGTAGCAGTCGTATGGCTGACCATTATGACGACGATGAAGATGAAGATGGTATGTCTGGTGATGGAAATAGCATGATGGATATGGTAGAGTTTAATGATGGTGGTGAGGGATACTACCACCACCTAGATTCAGGCAGTGCTGAATATTCAGCACCACCAATGGTGGTAATCTTGTCAGTAGGAGGACGTCTTCCTGGATCAAATAGTATCTCCACTGTAGCATTAGATGCTCCCACTACTATTCCTATTGACAGATGGGACAGTGAAGCATTTTCAAAGGTGTCTCCTAATGCATTTGACCCCCGATTTGGTAGCTTTGTGAGTAATGCTGATCTATTTGACGGTGTGATGTTCAATATTAGCAAACCAGAAGCAATCTTCATGGATCCCCAACAGAGATTGTTGTTGGAGCACAGCTTGGAAGCTGTCAGTAGCCTGTCAATAACTGCTGGTTTACCAACACAAAGTGCTGTGTTTGTTGGCATTAGTACAGCAGATTACGTCGGGAAGACAACACAGCTTCCATTGGGCATGTACTTTGCTACTGGTGGTGCTATTAGTGTTGCATCTGGAAGAATTTCCTACTTATTTGGATTAACTGGGCCCTCTATGGTTGTAGATACTGCATGTTCCTCTTCACTTGCTGGTGCTCATTACGCAGCCAGAGATGTACAAAATGGAGATGCTGAGGCTGCGTTAGCTGCTGGAGTCAACTTGACATTGGGTGCTCAGAAGGCTGCTGCGTTTACCATCACCGGTATGCTGACACCTGATGGAAGAAGTAAGACCCTTGATGCATCTGCTGATGGGTATGTGCGATCAGAGAATTGCATTGCCTTTGTGCTTGGACTTTTGAATAATTGTGATGATAATGACAGCAGCAATACTGTCCAGGCATTAATTGTTGGCTCTGCAGTCAATCAAGACGGCCGATCCAGTAGCTTGACTGCTCCCAATGGCCCAGCACAACAACTTGTTCTGAAAGCTGCATTGACTTCTGGAGAGCTTTCTCCTCATCAAGTAGCAGCCCTGGAAATGCATGGTACTGGTACTCCTTTGGGAGATCCCATTGAGATTGGCGGTGCAGCAGCTGTCTTCTCATCATCTTCAACGATGAATAGTGGCAATGGTCCTTCTCTGTTGAGGTTGAGTGCTGCCAAGTCAAGATTAGGCCATGCAGAAACAGGAGCTGGTGCGCTAGGCATACTTCACGCTTCTTTGCAACTACTGCATCGCAGTGTTAATTGCTTCACGCATCTGAGAAATATCAATCCTTATGTCAGCAGTACTTTGGCTGGTTCTTTCGGTACTGAAGTGAGTGCTCCAAGACAACAAGCTCCTTTAATTGGGGCAGCAGCAGCAGGAGAATGTTGCCAAGGTATCAGCTCTTTTGCTTTCCAAGGAACAAATGCACACATGATTGTGAGCGCCTTTATCCCATCTATTACTAGTGGTGGTGGTGGTGAGGAGGATTCAAGTTCAATGGTAATGAAGCAAATAGTGGCAGCTGAGCATTTGAAGAGCTGGGAGAGAACAAGGTACTGGACAACTGTTTCTCCACATCCCTTGGTGACTCATTGGATGAGATCTAGGTCTGGTTTGGGCGTGTTTAAAGCTGATATGAAGCAACCTAGCGCTGTGGCATGGATGCAGAGTAGTAGCAGTGCAGCATTTGAGATTGCAGTGACATGTGCTCATCTACTGCTGGAGGAAACTCTACACTTTGCTCTTCTTGGAGTTACTGTTACTGACGAGAAGGCAGAAGAGAAGGAGGAGCCTGGTTCATATGCAACAATTCAATGCACAATTGATCCTTCGACTGGTTTGCTTCAAGTTGATGATGGCGACAACTCCAGCATCTTGTCGGCAGTGGTGGTTGCTAATCAGACCATTGTGGATACTATGCAGCAGACTTTACCATCATCAACCTCAGCAGTAGTGCTCTCTTGCATTACGTCTCATGCAAATATAGAAACTGACCATGCAGCAGTGTTTGCTCAGCTTGACCATAAATCATCCAAGCAATTGTTCTGCCATCTACCCTCCTCCCTCTGTGAATCCATCATCTCAATGGCTAACCTCTCCTACTCTTCCAATTGCATCACCAGTTGTGAAGCATTGACTGTACCTTCTTCTTCTACTACTAGGACCAGTACCACCATTAAAAGCTTCTATTTTGCTTCAGCACATAAAACATACAAGACTGATGACAAGTATTCAGTAAGAATGGGTCTAGTCAGCATGTCTGGTATTACTACAAGTGTATCTCTCCACAAGAGCAGCAACAAGCTCCTGCAGCATTGCTATGATTTGGAGTGGGTGAGAAAGCAGGCTGAAGAGGTACCTTGCTGTGATGCCAAGTGGTTACTGGTCAGTCTGGATGAACCATGCACGTTGACAGACATATGCTGCCCTCCTGCTTCTGACGACGACGCTCAAAGCCTATCCAGCCTATCAGTCACGTATACTCCAGCAAAAAATAGTAGTAGTAATTATGTGTTTGAAAAGCAAGGCTGTGAATTTGTTGTGTCAAATGAATGTCATCTCCATGCTCTCTTTGGAGCAGCAGCTACTACTGCTGATCATATATTTGCATGCCAACAACCATCACCCATTAACATTGATGATTATGCAGAGGCAGATGAAAAGAGCTGCTATTTGGACAGTATGGTATGGGCTTTGCAGTCAAAGATGCTTGCTGGCAACACTGGTAGCAAGGTTTCAATGGTCACAAGAGGCCAGGCCAAGGTGAATATCTCTCAACATAACTCCATCACTACTTCTAATGCTGGTAGTACATTCACAGCTGCTTTGATGGATGGTGTTAGGAGAACCTTATTTATGGAAGACAGAGGCAGCTACGGAGTCGCCATTGATCTTCCTTACATTGATAGTGGTATGGCGCTTCCATCTGCTGCTGCATTGAATTGGCTGGTGAGAAAAAGTCAAGAGTACAATGCAGCATTTGTCTCTCCTTTCACTGGCAAGGAAGCTGCTCTTTGCGACAAGTGTAGAAGAGGAGAGGTATGGGTGGAGCGTCTGAAGTCAAGAAGAGAAAGACGATTGCAGCAAACACAGCGACCATCTACTCTGACAACAACAATCAACCCAGATATGACATGTGTTGTGGTAGGAGGAACCAAAGGACTGGGACTTGAATTTGCAAAGACATTGGTGCTTGATAAAGGCTGCAGATGGCTGGTTATAGCTGGTCGCAGTCCAACTGTACCTCAACATGAGCTTGACCAACTGAAAGCTGCCGGAGCTACAGTATTTGTGCAGAAATATGATGCTTCTGATGCCATAGAGTGTAGTATGTTTCTGGAATGGCTAAGGGAGAATGTTCCAGCTGTCCAACTGTATGTTCATGCAGCTGGTGTCCTTGGTTTTGACCTCATTCAAGACGTGTCTTCAGACAACTTTGCTTATGTCGTCAATCCCAAGGCAATTGGAGCTCCAGCTGCTCTTCTCAACTCCACCAGTAGCAGCAGCAATCTACCTGTGGATGCTTCATTGTTCTTCAGTTCAACTGCAGCAGTATGGAGTCAGGCAGGAGCTTGCCATTACTCTGCTGCCAATAGCTGCCTGGACAGTCTTGCTCACATGTGTCACTCTCAGGGCATTCCAGCAACATCACTCAACCTAGGTCCATTTGGTGATACTGGTATGGCAGCGTCTTTGAGTGAAGCTATGGAGGCAGTTGGACTTGGTCTGCTGAGTGCCAAGGAGCTCATTGATGCATTCCAGGCTGCAGGTTCTTCTCCTCAAACAGTGGTTGCTCGTATCAACACTGATACCTTTACCAGGGTCAATACAGTCAAAGGACAATGGAAATTGATTGAAAGTCTTGGCAGCAAGAAGACCAGCAGCGTTGACAAGGTAACTAATACTACTATGAAACTTGCATCTGGTCCAACTGCTCAACAAAAAGAAACCAAGGCACCAGCACCAAGCTTAAGAGAAGAAACAGTGAGAGGCATTGTGAGAGATATTGCCGCTGAGCTCCTAGGAGATGATACCAATCTTGGAGATGATCTAGGTCAATTCCCAGCCGGAAAATTTGACTCTTTATCAGCAGTTGAGTTATCCAACAAGATTGGTGAAGCAGTATATCTTGAACTGCCTGGTACTTTGGTGTTTGATTATCCTTCGGTAGCTGCCATTACTGAACTCGTTATGACCAAGATAGCACCTCCAGATATTGCAGAAGATGAAGTTGTTGATATTATTACGCCAACAATGACTATTAGCAATAGTAATGGTTATAATTATCTTCTATCAAATAGTGATCTTCTAGTCAAGGTGGCAATGGCTAGCCGTATGCCCTCTCACCCATTCCCTTCTCTTTGTACTACTACCACTACCACTACCAGTGGTGCTATAGCAACTCAAGATGCTATTTCTCTGGTACCATTAATCCGATGGGATCTGGAAGGAACACACATGAAGGGAGCTGCCTCAAAAAATGCTCCTAAGATCAGATTTGGTGGCTACACCCCTAATGTAGACTATTTTGACGCCAACTTCTTCTCAATGATGTCAAATGAAGTCGACATGATGGATCCCCAACAACGTATATTGATGGAAGTTTCCTATCAAGCTCTTATGAATGCTAATATGATTGGCAATACTATTAGCAGTGTTGGTAATGGTACTGCTGTGTATGTTGGAATTCAACAAATGGAATATGGCAGCCTGGCAACAGCCCACAATCCAGTGCTGGGAGCCTACTCAGCAACAGGAACACCATTCAGTGTTGCTGCTGGCCGTCTCTCCTTTACCTATGGCTTCACTGGGCCTGCAGTAAGTATTGACACTGCCTGCTCTTCAGCTGCAGTAGGTACACATAGTGCAATGCAACATCTAAGAAAGGACGGTACCGGGGCTGCTTTGTCCGCTGGTGTGAATTTGTTGTTGGCTGAGAGGACGACATCTGCTGCTCAAGTAGCAGGAATGCTCACAATGGATGGGAGGTGTAAGGCTTTGGATGCGGCTGCTGATGGGTATGTGAGGGCTGAGACGTGTGTGGTGCTACATTTCTCTGTAGTTATTGATGATAATAATGCCGCCAATGGGGATATCATTTTGTTCAGGGGATCATTCATCAACCAAGATGGCAGATCCAGCAGTCTGACTGCCCCTAATGGTCCAGCTCAGCAACGCGTCATTCGTGGCGCCTTGGCAGATTGCGCCCTCCAACCCAGTGATGTTGCTACTTTAGAAATGCACGGTACTGGTACTGCCTTGGGTGACCCCATTGAAGTAGGAGCTGCTACTGCGGTATTAAAACGAGCCCCGCTTCCACTACGCTTCTCTGCTGCCAAGTCAATCTACGGACATGGTGAGCCTGCTGCTGGTAGTATCGGGGCTGTGCATGCTGTCAGACAGCTTGCTTTACACTACAGCACCTCCATTCTTGGCATACGCTCCATCAATCCATATATTATCAGTACCCTAAAAGAAGTACAAAGGAGCACTGGTAGATCACCCTACATGGCAAGACAAGATGCTCCCAGAGTGATGCCGCCTGGTGTTGCTGGAGTCACTGGTATCAGTTCCTTTGCATTCCAAGGCACCAATGCCCATGTCATTCTCCAGCCTCAAAAAGCTGGTGTTGAAGATAGTGATAGCTTGGTAGCATCATCACCATCAGAGGGAGAAGATTCCCTCATCCCTTGGCAAAGACAAAGGTTCTGGTTTGTAGCAGCTCAGCACCATATGATTGACAGCTGTCTTGGAGTGAGTGGGCTGGGTAAAAAGAGAGGCAGTGCTACAGTGAAGCTTCAGTCAGTATTGAATAAAGCAGCACTGAACTTCTTGATGGATCACAAGGTGAAAGGAAGGGCTCTACTTCCAGCTGCAGCATTGGGAGAAGTTGCAATGGCAGTGGCAGGTCAGACGATGATGCAACCGCTGGCATTGGATGAAGAGAAGGAAAATAGAACTCTGATGCTTCAGAATTCTTTAATTACTACTCCTCTTATTATGCAGTCTGATCAACAAAAACATACTATATTGGAATATATCTTTAATACTAAGCTTGGCTCTATTCAAGTTGCATCTTTGGAGCAAAGAAGCTTCAACAAGCAGCCAACGGCCCATTTCACTACCACTGCTGCCGCTGTTGTTATCCATACTGGCAAGACCAACTCTTCTGCTACCTCAACCACAGCTACTGGTACTGCCTCCAAGACCTTGTCACTCCAAGAGAGGATGTTTGAAATGTTTATGCAGCAAGCTAGCAAAGTGGTGAAGGAAGCAATTCCAGAACTAGCAGTAGCAGCAATACAAAGAACAGAGTGCCCCCCTGTTGCTATTGGCTACACCGACAGCACAGCAATATTAAAATTATCTCAACCAGGTGGGTGGATCACACATCCTGCTATTCTTGATAGTGTGACACATACAGCTGCCGCATTGCAGAATCTGAAGGGAGCTGAGGAGCAGGGAGATGAAACTGGTGTTACTAGAGTGCCAGTTTCAATAGAAGGCATCGTCCTCCCAGTGGGGCTGGCCGAACGTGATCTATGGTGTCTTGGTGCATTTAAAGGCATGTCTGATGATAAGTTGGTTGCATCTTCCAACTTTAATACCGATAATAACCAGTCTTTGATCTCTGGATTCAATGCCAAGATTGTGGCATCTGCTGCATCAACCAGTACTGCTGCTAGGAAAACGATTAAAGAGGCAGCTTCTCCAAAACAAAAGTCTACCGAAGATGCTCTACAAAGAAGCAATGCCACCATCAAAGCAAAACCAAATGTCAATCCTACTGATGCTACTCAAGCTACAATTCAGAAAATTGTGGATAAGATGTTGAATTTAGCTGTACCAGCTGACAGCCCGCTGATGGATGTAGGTCTTGACTCTCTTGGGGCAGTGGAACTCAGAACTGCACTCGACTCTGCCTTTTCACTGGAGCTTCCATCCACCTTGACGTTTGACTTCCCGAGCATTAATAGTCTGGCCAAGTTTATTGCTAGTGAGAAGGAAGAAGATGAGGATAGTGAGAGTGAAACTGACAGCGCCTCCGAGCAAGAAGAAGGAGGCCTCAGTTCATCATCGCCAGCATCATCAGAGTATGCCCCCGAAACACCAATCAAGCCAATTTTACAGGCATCTCCTATTGCTGCCATTGGCCTTGCAGCTGCATCTTCATCTAAATTACCATCGTTTTCATCACAATCAGTGGCTGTGATTACTTCTAAGATTCAAGGCATTGTGCAGCGCATGCTGGGGGCCAGTGTTGATCCACACCAACCACTGATGGAAACAGGCCTTGATTCTCTGGGTGCAGTTGAGCTCAAATCTGGGCTGGAGAATTCATTTGGGTTGGAGTTGCCTACTACACTAACATTTGATTTCCCTACTATTGCTGCAATATCTGGTTTCATTGCCTCTGAGCAACAAGTGGAAGAAAGTAGCTCTGAAGATAGCAGTGATGCTGAAGATGAGAGGGAGGCTGCGATTGTGAATATTGCAACTGGCAACGCTACAAAATTATCTGCAAAGAGCTCTGCTATTTCACTCAATGAAATAAATCAACAAGATCTGATCTCTAAAGCAGTAGCAGCTGCTGTTTCTTCTCTACAGCAACAGCAACAACCAATGACAATGACAATAAAGGAGGTTGTGCCAGTGGTTCAACCACCTGCTCCCAAGATTTTGACTTCAGCTATTGTCGGCATGTCTGGTCGCTACCCTGGCAGTAACAGCAATGATAATAAAATCAGTGGAGTAGAAGCATTCTGGAGTGGCATGGCATCATCAACAAACTTCCCCTCAGTCACTCCTTATGAGAGATGGGATGCTGACCGCCTCTACTCCCCAGAGGCAGGCAAAGACGGCACAACTATCTACGCCCGATTCGCTGTCTATATAGATGTTATTGACACATTTGACTCTTCTGCATTCAGATTATCACCGTCTGAATCCCTGGCTATGGATCCACAAGCACGTGTATTGCTGGAAGAGACTCAGCTTGCTCTTCTTGATGCTTCTCCAGTCACTGGCAATCTCAGTGATACCAAGGCGGGAGTCTATGTGGGGTGTATGTACCAAGAATATACCCAGTTGCAGTACAACCTAGGACACAAGGTGACTGGTAATGTTGTTACTGGTAATGGTATTAGTTACTTAGTAGGTAGAGTGTCTTATACGTTTGGTCTGCAAGGTCCCAGTGTCAGCACAGACACAGCATGCTCTTCGTCACTGGTTTCTATTCACCAAGCTCACACTGGGCTGCTGCGTGGGGAGACAGTGGCAGCTGTGGCTGGTGGTGTTAATGCAATACTCTTATCTATGACTACTGCTAGTATTTGTGGTTTAAATGCACTGTCTCCTGAAGGGAGATGCAAGACGTTTGATAGTAGTGCTGATGGGTATGGAAGAGGGGAAGGCTTTGGAGTTCTGGTTCTGGCACCAACTGATCATCAAATTGAAAATGGAAAGCAACAACAAGGTGTTGTGATGATGTTGAGAGGGTCAGGCATCAATCAGGATGGCAGAAGTAGTGGTTTAACTGCTCCCAATGGTCCATCTCAGACTCTCCTTGTCAAAGATGTACTAAAATCATCAGAAGTAGGTGCCACCAGTGTGAGCTTCATTGCACTTCATGGTACTGGAACTCCTCTTGGAGACCCTATTGAGATCAATGCTTTGGGACATGCTTTACGAGGCAACAGTTCTGGAAATAAGAAGAAAAAGGGGAAAGGAGCTACCAGCAACACTGCAATGCAGCTGCAACAGCAGTACCTATCTCTTGGATCTGTCAAGTCTTGCTACGGCCATACCGAAGGAGCAGCTGGGATCACTGGAGCCCTACTCTCGCTGTTCTCTCTGAAAGAACAAAGTGCATCAGCATTCATGAGCCTACGTAATCTCAATCCTTATGTCAATACTGGAATGAAGGAGTGGAGCGCAAAGCATGGAATGAAGGCGCATGTTCCTCGTCAGTTGGCTGCTACTCCATTGAAGACTCCCCAGTCTGTCGCCGGATCTAGTTCCTTTGGTATGAGTGGCACCAACGCTCATGTGTTGGTCTCAGTAGTCACTCCTCCTCCTCCTCCTCCTCCTACTACTACTAGTGATGTCAAGGCAGAACAGCACCAATGGGTGAGTACAGCAACAACATCAACATCAGCAACCAGAATGTGGCCAGTCAGTCAATTCAGTCGACTCCTCCATAAGGCAATCCCAGCAATTGGTAGTGATAGAGTGAAGAGTCAAAAGACAAAGTGCTTCTTTGAAGTCAGTTTACTAGCTTCATGCCTCTCTTTCATCTTTGATCATCACGTCCATGGTCGGGCACTATTACCAGGTAGTGCTCTTTTAGATACTGCTCTCTCTCTTGGACGGTCTTTGACTGCTCCGTCATCACAAGGTGGACTAGGTGCCCAGCTACTGATCACAAACTCCACTATTCCAGCACCTGTGGTGTTGAGTGGAGATGCAGAAAAGATGCGCCTTCAAGTTGAAGTTTCACTCAAGGATGGTAGTGTGATGATTTATACTGGGAAGGCTCCTACCACTACTCACTTTACAAGCACTCTGAGTACCACTTGGAGGGAAGAAACACGTGGTGGTGAGATTTCATCATCATTGGCAGCACCCAGCAGCAAGTCATCAACAATTACAGCCTTGTTGCTAGCCAACAGCAGCTCGGACACAGAACAAAGATGTCTTTCATTCCAGCTGGCTATGATTGCGACTGATACAACCGTACACAGTGATGGCTTCACTGCACACCCTGCAGTGGTTGACAGCTGTCTTCACACTGGAGCTTCAATGTCTACTGGAGGTGATATCAAGGTCCCTGTTTCCTTTGCAGCAGTAGCTGCTGGAATGTGTGGCTTGATATGCACAACAAAGAATAATAATGACATGTATGCAACAGGTTATTTGGAGGAAGAGAAGGGTAGAGATAGAGCTGTGACATGCTATGCTCTGAGTAAGAATGGTAATAGTGGTGATGTTGTTTCTATCCAGCAATTGGAAGCCAAGTCGCTGCCAATGGCACAACAACAATCTGCACAGCCAGGAATAATAACACCTCTCTTTGCTCACCAGGCTAATACACCATCTAATGGCAAGCAGAAGGAGAGAGAATTGATGTATGTAGTACGATGGGAAGCTGATAGCAGAGCTTACCTTCCAGCTGGCTCTCCATCACAACAATCAACAACCGCTATTGCTCATGCATCAAAGCTCTACATTGACAATGCGCACACATTGGCTCTACCAAGCAATGAAGAAGCAACCACTACATTGCTGTCAAGTATACAACAAGTGTTGAGATTGCCATGCAAATCAAAGCAGCTTGTACTGTCCACCACATCTGCCCTTGAAACCACTCCCATGTCTGGTGTGCAGGCTACTACTACAAGATCAGCAGGATGCTGGGGTATGCTGAGGGTTGCTGCATCTGAAAATCCATCACACACATGGAAGGCTATTGACTCGGATTATTTCGCACCTTTGTCTACTTCCACACCAGCAGCTATGACTATAGATAGTGTTGATGTTGGTGGAACTCTTGTTCAGAATGGTGTGTTGTTGAGTCCAATGTTGATGGCATCATCTGAAGTAACAACACAAGTTGATCAGCTTCAACTTCAAAATCTAACTGGCAAGCTGTTCTCTTCTTCTACAACTATTGCTGGAAGGATTGTGGTGACTGGAGGTCTAGGAGGTATTGGTGGTTTACTAGGCACATGGTTGACAGCTCATTCGGATAAAGAAGAAGTAGTCTTGCTCGGTCGCAGTGGTCTCTTTACAAACTCATCATATGGTGAAGTGTCACTTTTGATGCACTCCACTAATCCAGTGACTGCCACTAAATGTGACGCATCAGCTGTTGAAGATGCCCAGTTGAGTCTCTCTTGTATTGACCAACCAGTGACTGCTATCTACCATGCTGGTGGAGTGCTCCAAGATGCAGTGTTGCTCCGTCAGACTGCAGACTCTGTCAGGAGAGTAGCTGCTCCAAAGCTGGCCTTCATGGATCATGCCACTACTACTACAGCAATGTCACTATCGCCTATGAATGCAGTCAACCTGTTCTCGTCGGTGTCATCCTTCTTGGGGTCACCAGGCCAGTCAAACTATGCTGCCGCCAATGCTGTCTTGAATGCCTGGGCAGAGAGGTTACAACATACTGGTGTTGGAGGTAGCAGCATTCAGTGGGGTGCTTGGGGTGGTATCGGCATGGCACATGGAAACACAGCAGTGCTGGATAGAGTGGAGAAGGCTGGGTTGGGAGTTGTAAAACCAGCAGCTGGGTTGAAGGCAATGCAGTTGGTAATATCTACCAGCATGGCTGGGCCTCAGTTGGCTCAAGTTATAGCCAGCCCATTTAGCTTTGATAGGCTGCTTCATGGTATGGACAACCCACCTCATATCTTTGACCATGTTGTCACTGACGACAGTGGTAAAAATAGCAGTCGTCAGTATAAAGATGTCAATACTACTGCTGCAACAGCCCAACAAGGTAATATTGCTGCTGAAATCGTTGCCTCTGAAGCACTGGATATTGAAGAAGTGGAGGAACAGATCCATTCATTGGTGGAAAGCATGATTGGCAATGCCGTATCTTCCACGCAACCACTGATGGAAGCTGGATTAGACTCCATAGCAGCTGTCGAGTTTAGAAATGAACTAGGCACCAGGTTTGCAATAGAGTTGTCTGCAACTGCTATGTTTGATTACCCCACCGTTCAGGCATTGGCGGCTCATATTGCTGCACTTTCTGCCTCTTCAGCAGCAGTAGCCATTCATAAAGCTGGAATTGATCAAATTACCCCTCACCCCATCAACTCTACCATCACTAATACAAGAACAACAGAGATTGCGTCAGTTTCATGTAGATATCCAGGCAAAGGCAGCTCAGTGGAAGATTTCTGGCACGTTGCCAGTAATGGCAAGGATATCCCAACAACCATTCCATCCATGAGATGGGATGTTGACCAGTATTACTCATCCGAAATGGCAGCTGGAGGTAAAATGTATGCTAGATATGGAGGCTTTATTAACAATATTGAGCTCTTTGATTTGTCATTATTTGGACTGACAAAACCTGAAGTATTAGCGACTGATCCTCAGCAACGTATATTGCTGGAAGAAGTTGCCACTGCGATTGATGGTAGTAGTAATGCGCTTTATGGTACTGAGACTGGAGTCTATATGGGTAGCATGTATCAAGAATATACTTCATTGCTGGCTGATGCTGGTAGCAAGCTCTCTGCAGCCACTGCTACTGGTAATTCTCTAAGTTTCATGGTGGGCAGGTTGAGTTATACATTCGGTCTTCAGGGACCTTGTGTCAGCACTGACACAGCATGCAGTTCATCATTGGTCGCTACCCACTTGGCTCATACTGGGCTGTTGAACAATGAATCAGTCGCTGCTGTAGCTGGCGGAAGTAACTTGATGCTATCGCCTATTACCACCATTGCCATTTGTCAGTTGCAGGCGTTGTCTCCTGTTGGCAGATGCAAGACCTTTGACGATTCGGCTGATGGCTATGGTAGAGGAGAAGGCTTTGCTGTTGCTGTTCTTCAATCTGCCACTACGATTACAAAGGACAATAATTTAATTGGCCATGTTGATAATCAACAACAACAAGCATTGGCAATACTGTGCTCAACAGCTGTTAATCAAGATGGCCAATCCAGTGGCCTCACTGCTCCCAACGGCCCAGCTCAAACCAAGCTGGTTCTCAATGCGCTCCTCCATGGTGCCTTGTCTCCTCACCATCTCCAAGCAGTGGCCCTTCATGGTACTGGAACACCTCTTGGAGATCCCATTGAGGTTGGTGCACTAGGAAATGCCCTGGTAAGAAATAATGACAACAGAAATACACCAGTGGTGATGGAGTCGGTTAAGTCTTGCTATGGGCATACTGAAGGAGCAGCTGGTTTAACTGGATTGTTTTTGGCAATGAAGACTGCTGCACACATGCAGGCAGCTCCTATTATGCATTTGAGAAGAGTGAATCCTTACGTGCAAGCTGCTATTACCGGCTGGACCAAGAACAACACTGCTGGTAGTGCTGTTAGAGGAGGTGGTATGGCGCCACGACAAGCTCAATGTGGAGCATCATTGCCAGGTAGCTTGGTTGGTACCAGCTCCTTTGGTATGAGTGGAGTGAATGCACATGCCATTGTCAAGTCTGCTGCTGCTGCTGCTGCTGCTGCCGAAGTAGAGGTAGCAGCATCAACACAGACTGCAGTTGTGTTTGAGAGGCAAGCTGTGTGGCCATTGCCTATAGTCCACCCACTGCTTTCTACATTCACTGGAGCTGTGTTCTCTTGCAACTTGAAGCAGCCTTCTTTTGCATACTTGCTTGATTGCAACATATTTGGAAAAGCAACGCTGCCAGCAAGTGTCTTGTTTGAGCTGATGCTGGCAGCTGCATCATCATCGCTATCAGTCTCTTCTGCTAATCTAGCTCTGAGCTCTGCAATGTCGTCTGGAGTTGTTCACCCAGATACTAGTGATATTATTCAATGCACTGTTGGAACTGGAGTAGTAGAGCTAGAGTCTGGCAGAAAGTTTATTGGCACGGCAAACACAGTGCAATCCAATCAAGTTGATGATAGCGCTCTTGACACTGGTGATGCAGCATTCCACAGTGTTACAACTGCGTTGATTGGACGCTTGTCATTGGAAGAAGATAATACGAGTTGTGCTATGATTGATCAATCCGTCAATGCTTTATCACCAGCAGCAATCAATGCAGCATTGACTCTCTGCCAGTCGACATCATCATTACCAGCCATGTCTGTATATGGCTGCGACTTGTATCTCAATGCTACTGGTTCTTCAACTCTATACTTGACAACAACAGCATCACATGCCAAAATATACGACATCAACCAGTATTGCTCAATACAAGGCATCCTATCCAAACTGCTAGGACAATTCCACAGGCATCAATTGCTAGCAAATGCAAATTCACCTGCATGGCAGGTACAATGGAGGCCTTTCTCTCTCCCTGATCAACAACAACAGCATCAGGTATCATGTTTGGCCTTGTCTACTATGTATCCATGGTCATTTGATCAAGTTTTGTCTTCTTCATCTGGTACTAGCAAAGAGTCATCCCTTCATGGCATGACTGCCGTGTTCCAGCCAACAACAAGTATGAGCTATCATGGTATTGAAATATGTCTTGGTAACAAAACGCATCTGCATTTGCTTCTTAAGAGTGCAACCGTGGGACATTTGCTGATGATCAGTCCTTCTGTCTCTCTGTGTGGCTCTGAATATACTGCTGTAGCTGGAGAAGAAGAGACTATCATAAGAAGAGAAACGGAGGCAATGTTGGCTATGTATCAATCCTCTCTAACTTCATCAGCAGCTGCATCAAAGATATCACTGGTGACAAAGGGTATGTATGGCATATCATCATTCCACTCTACAACAGCTCCCCACCTTACCGACATTGATAAATTGCTGCAAGGTATTTCAAGGACAGTCTTTATGGAGGAGCGTCAACGATACGGCCCCAGTATAGACATCTTGGGTTTCAGCAGCGACAAACAATCAACATTGATCAACCCATCAAGTCTGGCAGCAGCACTTTCTTTACAAGGAGAGTTTGTTCTAGCTGTCCGTGGATCCAGATGGTACTCTCAGCGACTGAGAAGAGCAGCAAAAGACCTTGGTCAAAGACCTAGACTTTCAGCAACAACTTCACCATTGGTTAAATCTGCTCTTATTACTGGTGGTACCAAGGGATTAGGTTTGCATTACGCCTTGGATCTAGCTAAAAACGGAGCCGAGCTACTGGTTCTCACCTCTAGAAGTGGCGATTTATCTGCTAATGATCATGCAGCATTCAAAGCGCTTGGTACTGCAGTGCATATTCTCAAGGTTGATGCTGGAGATGCGGCTGCAATGCATGAAGCTCTGCATTCGGTGAGGGAGAATCTCCCTTATATTCAACATGCTGCTCATGCTGCAGGAGTATCTGGCATGGCAATGATTCAAGATATGGATACTGAAGAGTTCTGGAGAGTTGTGAATCCCAAGATGGTAGGCTCCAAGGCTCTGCTGAGTCAATCAGAAGCTGGACCGGCAGAATCTGTGCTGCTGTTTTCATCAACATCATCAGTGTGGTCTCAATCTGGTTCTGGTCATTACGCCGCTGGAAATAGCTACTTGGATGGAGCTGCTACTGAACAGCAGAGGCAAGGAATGCCTGCACTAGCAGTACAATTTGGACCATTTGCTGATACTGGAATGGCAGCTGATCATGTTGAAGGTCTTGCAGCACTGGGTCTCAAGGCATTGCATCCAAGACAAGTACTAGAGTCGGTTGAAGCGGCTGGATCTGCTAGTCAGTTGATGTATGCAAACATTGATGTTACTAGGTTTAGTGAGATTTACAATGCCAAGGGAAGATGGAGCTTGATTGATGGTCTCGAGCAGCAGCAGCAGCAGCAGCAACAACAACAACAGCAGAGAACATCAACAACAATGATAACAGCTTCTACAAAGACAAATCAACCAACATCATCTTCAACATCATCTACTATGACCAGATATGCAATGACACAAATAGTCAAATCAACAGCAGAAGAGATCCTTGGTGAGGAATTGTCTGGTCAAGGAACCTTCCCACCTGGTGGATTTGACTCTCTCTCAGCAGTGGAGCTCTCCAGCTCTCTCAGTAGTACAGTAGGTCTACATCTACCAGCTACATTGATGTATGACTACCCATCCGTTGATACTATGGCTGATCATATCTATAAATTAATAGTACCTGAACATGAGTCGGTGATGTTGTTGGAGGGAGAAGTATTGACAGCATCCTCACTAAGTCTTTCACCACAACATCATCAACAACAAGTTCAGTCACTTGCCCTCAATATTGCAGGTAGACTACCCAATAATAACGTTTTATCTAATAGGAACTGCATTATGTCAGTTGAAAGCACCATGGCTGAAGGTATCAGTTCAGTGCCGTATGGAAGGTGGGATCTGGAGGGCAATGGTAGAGGAGCGCACCAACTGAGAGTCAGATATGCTGGTTTCTTATCTGATATTGATAGATTTGATGCTGCATTGTTTGGTATTGGTAAACCTGAGGCTGAGTTGATGGATCCTCAACAGCGAGTGTTGCTTGAGGTTGCTTGGGAAGCCATGCCACGTCAGCATGCATCTTCATCTACTTTGCTACTTAATACTCCTTCTAATTATACTGGAGTGTATGTAGGTATTCAACAGATGGAGTACGGCGGACTTGCTGCTCCTCATTTACATGCAATAGGACCATTCTCAGCTACTGGAGGTAGCTTCAGTGTTGCCGCCGGTAGATTGGCATTTACACATGGTTTCAAGGGGCCTGCTGTGAGTGTAGACACTGCTTGTTCCTCTGCTTTGGTTGCCACTCACCTCGGTCTCCAGTTTATATCAAATAGTAATGTTACTCAAGGGTCAGTCAACAAGGTATCATCTGCATTGACTGCTGGTGTGAATCTGATTCTGTCGGAGGCAACATCTGCAGCAGCTAGAGCAGCTGGTATGTTGACACTAGATGGCCGATGCAAGACAGTCGACGCATCTGCTGATGGGTACGTAAGAGCTGAAGCATGCACAGCATTCTGGCTGTCGCCTCTATCTATGTATCAGCAAGGGATTACTTCTCAATTTGATGCTGTGTTGTCGGCAACATTTGTCAACCAAGATGGAAGGTCTAGTAGCCTGACTGCACCAAATGGGCCCAGTCAGCAGGCTGTGATCTTGGGTGCACTGAGGAGTGCAGATATGACAGCATATAGTATGCGGGCTCTAGAAATGCATGGTACTGGTACTCCATTAGGTGATCCTATTGAAATTGGAGCTGCCTTGGCTGTTCTACTACCATCTGGAGCAGCAGCTGCACATACCTCCTCCTCTTCATCTTTCTCTGCCATCAGATTGTCTGCAATCAAGTCAAGAGTGGGCCACTCTGAGCCAGTTGCTGGTACAGTAGGCATCATTCAAGCAGCAACTCAGCTGGTCAATAATATAACTCTCCCTCTACCTCAGTTGAGAAATCCCAACCCAATGGTGACTACCTTGTTTGACTCACACCATGCAAAGGGGGTGATGGACACCAGCAACACTGTGCCTTGCTATGCACCAAGACAGCTCTCAGGAGGTATGGCCCTCTCATGTTCAGGCACCAGTGCATTCGCATTCCAGGGTACTAATGCACATGCTATTATTACTACCAAAGAACAAGTGATGAACAGTGGTGATGCTAGTAGTGATAATAGTATTGCTGTCATTAATCAGCAGTGGGAGAGACAGAGGTATTGGTTTGCTCCAGCTCGCTTCTTGTTCGCATCATCATTTACACTACCACCACGTCATTCAACCAAGGTCATCATCCACACCTCTATTTCCAGCACTAAACCTTCTCCAGCACTGGCGTATCTCTGGGATCACATTATATCTGGTCAAGCAATATTACCAGGGGCAGCAATGATGGAGGCAGCTGGGGCAGCAGGGTGTGTGATGCTTGGTGGACAGGTGGATGTTGCAGGAGGTCGTCAAGCTCTGTTGACTCGCATCACCATTCCAGCTCCATATATACTGGGGTCTACTAATACTAGTGGCACTATTGCTAATAATAACAAGATGGTATGCACTGAAGTTGATGTTATCAGTGGATCAGTGCTACTAACAGATTCACATAGGAGGCAAGTATACTTGAGTGGACATTTCTCTGTCTCTACTGCAGTGGCTGATGGCATCAATGAGATTGGTCCTTGTAATTGTAGGCACCTCCCTATATCACTACGACCACCACCATCATCAAGAATAACAGCCGCATCAGCATTTGCAAATGTAGAACTACCAAGCACTAGTCACCAGGGTCAACAGTACCTCCTACATCCAGCTGTGATTGATAATATCACCCAAGTTGGAGGAGCACTCAATAATAGCAGTGGTAATGTGACTCGTGTACCAGCAGGTGTAGCTGTCTTTGCTATTCCAATGAACATCCAAAGTAGAAATCAAGTAGTAGATAGAGTGGCACCAGCAAGTGCATCTGCAGATGGTCCACCTGGCACTGACAACTCTATTGCTTGCAGTTACAGCGCTGCCAGTCTTGATTTTAAGATCAAGGGTATGTTGTTCAAACCTGCTCATCTATCTGGTAGTGGTGTAGTTTCAGCAAGTAAAGTAAATAAGGACGCAGGACAGTTGGATCTTCATCAGTTGTATGCCATTGAGTGGCAGACATCCACTCCAACTGGAGGAGCTATGGATGCTGCTATGAGCGGTACTGCTGTTCCTAGACAGCTGCAATGGCACCTTGGTGAACAACAGACTGCAGTTGCGTATGTGAAGAATGAAAATGACCAACACGCTGGCCTCTCGGCTGGCTTGGCACTGCTTCAATCCATCTCTTCTACTTCTACTACTGGTGGTGGTGATGGTCTTAAAAACATAGTGTTGGAAGCACCATTGTTAATGCCAGGCTTGAGAGATAGCAGTGACAACCCCATCTATGCTGCAACAGCTGGCATTCTCAAGGTTGCGGCTCAAGAGAACCGTCATCAGAACTACAACTACCTTGTACACGATGGCTATGCAACATCGGCAATGAATGACAACAGTGCCACTGCTACACACAAGGATGCTGATGTGTTTGGCGTAGCCCTCTCTCAGTCAGTGGCAGTGGTACCTCGTCTCTGTCCTCTCCCAGGAACTGGAGTCTCTCCTTCTCAACAACAAGTTCAAGGCCATGCAGATACTTTATTGGGTCTATTATCAAATACAAATAGCAATAAAGAAGAATCTTTCAGTGTCCTTGTCACTGGGGGGTTGGGGGATGTCGGTCAGATAATGACTGCTTGGTTGATGGAGGTAGCTCCTAGAGCTCATATTTGGTTGGCTGGTAGAACTGGCAGACGTACTGGGAATACTGGCAGTGTTAGTTTGACTGATACTTCTGCTAGTAGTAGTAGTAGTACCACAGTGAGTGCTATCAGCTGTGATCTGTCGATTAAAGGAGATGTTTCATCAATATTGAACGACATCAACAATGAGAAGGCATTGTCTTTGCTGCTGCATTCCAGTGCTGTGCTTCAGGACGCTCTCCTCCAGAGTCAAACAGCAGGCTCAATGCGAGCAGTGTATGCCCCTAAAGCGCTTGGAGCTATGCATCTGCTAAATATTGCTCCTCGAACTCCACTTCAAGCTGCAGTCTACTTCTCTTCACTATCCGCAGAGCTCGGTACGCCTGGTCAGTCCAATTATGCTGCAGCCAATGCAGCTCTGGATACCATAGCACAGCGCCAGCTCAACAGCGGTGTACATGCTGTGGGTCTTATGTGGGGACCTTGGGCCACTGGAATGGCTCTCACTAATCCCAACATTCTCAAGACATTTGAAAAGGCAGGGCTTGGTGTAATTAATGCACAAGTTGGCATGCAACTATTGCATGGAGTGTTGAGGATTATTGGGTTGGCTCCTGCTGCTTCTCTCATTGCTGGATCAGTACAGTGGAGTACATTGCTGGCTTCTAAAGCATCTATTCCTCCTATATTCAGTGATGTTGCTGCCATGGAATCATCACACAAGCAGTTTTGCTTGACAGTTACTTCTACTACTCCAAATGGAGGACCGCGCCAACACCACCATCAACAACTACTACGTCCAGTAAAGCCTGCTTTTGATGCATTAGAAGTAGTTATAGAAGTAGTGTATAGTTTACTGGGAAATGAAGATGTAGATGTAGACCAGCCACTCATGGAGGCAGGATTAGACTCAATGAGTGCAGTGGAGCTGAGAGATACTGTACAGAGGAGGTTGGCTATTGAGCTTCCTGCTACAGTGATGTTTGATCATCCTTCCATCACTGCATTGAGCAAGTACTCTAATGAATTGATCTTATCATCATCATCATCATCAAGTAGTCAACAGCAGCAATGCGCCCATGGTGATGAATATGAAGGTTATGATGGTATGGATGTGATAATGCCTTATCAACACGAAAGTGCACATCTAAGAGCAACAGGAGTAGCAGATGCAGCAGCAATACAACATGAGCTTTCGACAATGGTGGCCGAGATGCTGGGCAGTGAAGTTTCTGCAGACCAGCCACTCATGGCAGCAGGACTTGACTCTCTATCAGCGGTAGACTTGAGAGATGCCATCTCCAGGAGGTATGACGCTGAGCTGCCAGCCACGCTCATGTTTGATCACCCATCTATTGAAGCAATTGCACAATTTGTTGCCACTGTACCTGCTGCATCTCAGTCGATGCTCCACATTTCATCTCCATCAGATCTCCTCGCACTTTCTCATCACCATCATCCTCACCATGCTTCCTCAACTGCAACCAAAACTACTGATTTGGTAGCTGTATCATCAAGATTCCCAACTCAAGATACTGGCACTACTGGTAATAGTGAAGGACTGTGGACAGCAATGGTGCAATCGCAAGACTTACAAAGAGTAGTTCCCCTGAATAGATGGGACATTGAGTCTGTCTATACGCCGGACTTGACTGCCGATAGCATGGGTATTTACTCTCGATTTGCAGCTTTTGTTGATAATGTAGATGCATTTGATGCAGCTGCATTCAGATTGGCAGCCGCTGAAGCTGTGTCGGTAGATCCTCAAGTGAGGCTGCTGCTGGAAGAGACGGCTTCTGCTTGGCTTGCAGCCGCACCTGCTGTGTCAACGTCTAAGGTTGGAAATGATTCATTGGTTGGTGTGTATGTAGGCTGCATGTATCATGAGTATCTAGATGTGATGTCGGATTCGGTAGGAAGAGGAGCTAAGATTCCTCCACAAGCATTTGTTGGCAGTGGCCCTCCCTACATGGTTGGCAGATTGAGCTACAGCTTTGGCTTTGTGGGACCCTGTGTGAGCACTGACACAGCATGCAGTTCATCATTGGTTGCTACCCACTTGGCTCATACTGGGCTGTTGAATTACGAAGCCAATGCATCTGTTGTTGGTGGTATTAATATTATGCTGGATCCAGCTACTGCTGCAGGGATATGTCAGTTGCAAGCGCTTTCACCAGTTGGACGATGCAAGTCATTTGATGCAAGTGGAGATGGCTATGGAAGAGGTGAAGGCTTTGCAGCTGCAGTCCTTTCCCGCTCTTCTCATCGCAGCAATAGTACCAGCACACAGCCATTGGCAGTGTTGATTGGCACTGCTGTCAACCAAGCTGGAAGGAGCAGCGGACTCACTGCTCCCAACGGTCCATCTCAATCGGCTCTTCTAAAGACAGCAATGACCACAGCTGCCATTTCACCACTATCTGTCAGGTTTGTCTCAGTGCATGGTACTGGCACAGCATTAGGAGACCCTATTGAAATAGGTGCTTTGGCTCAGGCTCTTCCAGGAGATAAGTCCAGAGGAAGAAATGGTGGTAGTGCTGGTGGTTTCTTGTCACTAGTGTCCAACAAATCTTGCATGGGTCACACAGAGGGTACTGCAGGTCTTACTGGGCTGATGTTGGCTGCTTCTATAGTAGCACAGCAGCAAGTTCCAGCTGTGATGCATCTGGGAACAATCAATCCTTATGTTGAGGCTGCTATTGGTGATTGGAGGAATAATAAAGACAGACCAGTGGCTGTTCCAAGGCAACTGGGTGCAGGCAGCTTTGGTAGTAGTGAGAAGAATGCTAGACAGGTTGCTGGTACTAGTTCCTTTGGTATGAGTGGAGTCAATGCTCATGCATTGATGGTCAAGAGCAACGTGTCAGGTGTTGATGCCGAAACTACAACTTCTGCTGGTATGGCAGAGGCGCAGGTATTCAACAGAAGCAGGTGCTGGTACGCTCCAGCTGCTCATCCTCTGTTGACCCGGGTACTATTGGGGTCTGCTGGAATGGTAAAGAATCGTGGCCAATCTTCTTTCTCTTCTATGGTTGTTATGAGCTGCAAACTTGCAACAGCATCTGCACTTTCCTATTTGCAAGATCACCAAGTTCAAGGCAAAGCTTTAGTACCAGCAGCTATGATGCTTGAGTATGCAGCTGCAGCAGCTGATACATTAGTAGATGGAAGTAGCAGTAGAAATATCAACAATAACAACAGTGGAGATGCAGTCATATTGACAGGTGTCGCTATACCTGCTCCTCTCTTTTTAGAATCAGCCAACAATGACAAGCCACAAGAGCTACTGTGCAGGATTGAAAGGATGAATGGAAAGGCAGCCATACAATCATCAAAGGCAAACATGATTCATATGACTGCATCCTTCCAGTCTGCATTTATTGCTACTTCTGATGGTGATGAGGTGATTGATACTTGCTTCGCTACTACTCCTGCTGCTTTATCCAGCATAACACTACTGACCCAACAACAACAAGACGGTACCTCATCTCAGCTTCCAGCAGCAGTAGTGTTGATGCAAGTAGTCATGACACCAGAACAGATCTATTCCCCAACAACTTCCTCCTACAAACCCCATCCATGTGTATTAGATGCTGCCATCCACTCTGGTGCTATTCTTGGTCTTGCCAATGGAGGAGGTATCCGTATCCCAGCTGGAATGGCTGCTTACCAATCACCAATACTGAATAGCAAAACAAGGTTGTCAGCATCATCCTGGGCTTCAGTTGGGAATGTATGGAGTGACGAGCATTCATCTACTAATGACTTGATATCTAGTTTCAGTTTGATGCAACTGCTTTCTAAGCCAGTGCCATTGCCAAGAACAGCAGCAACAGCATCTGGTGGTATGTTGCCATCACAGCAATTGCTGTATGGCATTGATTGGCAAGCTTCTTCATCTGTTGTGTCGGGAGACTATGAAGCAGCTCAAGCACAATGGAGTGTTGATGGCAATACATACAATGTAGATAGCAGCAGCAGTGGAGATTCAGTTGCATTGAGTTTGATAAATGCAATTGGAATGCTGCAGTCTGCCAAGCTTAATACAGTTTCCTCCAGCAAGGCATCCCTCAATGTATATAATGATGCAGCTGGACAATCCATGGCTGCAATGATTAGAGCAGTGGCTAATGAAACCAACACTATCAAGTCTTCTGTTGTCTTACAAGATAAAAATAATGCTGTGAATGCTCCCCCTAAATCTTTTTCTGACGGCTTTGGTGTTAATATCAAACACAACTTGGCCTTCGAGCCTCGTTTGTTGCCTCAAGGCAGAAATGCCACCAGCAACGGTGGCTTGACATCCACAGCTGGCCATCTTCAAAACATCCTAGTGACAGGTGGTCTTGGTGATTTAGGATCATTAGTCGGATCTTGGTTGGCAACTCAAGGAGCACATCCACATTTACTAGCAAGGGCAACATCCATCTCTGCTCCACATCTATTTTCACTGACTAATCAATCGTGTACCATTCACAAAGCAGATCTCAGTGTTGCCTCAGACGTGAGCGACACACTCTCAGCACTCTTATCACATCACAAGGTGGCTTTAAGTGGAGTGATTCATTCTGGAGGAGTATTACTAGATGCATTGCTCCCAGCCCAATCACCCTCTACCATCAGATCGGTAGCAGCTCCCAAGATATCAGGTACCCAGCTCCTTTTATCTTCTTCAAATATGCTGCCTTTAACTACAGGGGCTGCACTCTTTGGCTCAACAGGAGCGTTGCTTGGTCCACCAGGACAGATCAACTATGCAGCTGCCAACTCATTCTTAAATGCAGTAGCTGATGAGCAGATTCACCAGGGACTAACAGTGAACAGTATCATGTGGGGAGCATGGTCGGTTGGTATGGCTGGTAGGAATAAATCTCTAGCAGCAAGAATACAGAGAGGTGGTATGGGTTTGATAACTGCAGAAGCTGGTCTGGGAGCATTAGAGGGAATAATGAGGAGCAGTAGCAGTAGTGGTGGTGGTGTGGCAGTTGCTGGATTGTTTGACTGGGATCGAATGCAGCAGCTGAGTGGAGCTGCTGTGCCAATGTTCAAGGAGGCAGCTTTGCTTTTAACTATTTCTAATACTTATGAGAATGATACATCTTCAATTGACAACAATAAGAAGAAGGCAGTCAAGAAGGCAGGAGAGCAAAGAGCAGTAGCATCACCCATCTACTCATTGGATGAAGTTGCTGCCACCATCACCCGTCTTGCAGAAGGCTTTATTGGCATTGCTGTACCACTCAATGAGCCACTCATGTCTGCAGGAATGGACTCACTGGCTGCAGTTGAATTACGTAATGGTGTCCAGTCTACATATTCAGTAGGCTTACCAGCAACTGTGATGTTTGATCATCCTACTATACAAGCTCTGTCTGAATTTGTCAGCAGTAGACTCAGTACTTCTACTACTGATAAAAGTTACAATGAAGACTGGGAAAGTGAAGAAGAAGAGAGCAGTGCCTTTGACAATTATGTTGATGAAGGAAGAGATTTTGAGACGACTCTGAGTGAGCTATCAGCAATGGTGGCCGAGATGCTGGGCAGTGAAGTTTCTGCAGATCAGCCACTCATGGCAGCAGGACTCGACTCTCTGTCAGCGGTAGAGTTGAGAGATGCTATCTCCAGGAGGTATGAAGCTGAGCTGCCAGCCACGCTCATGTTTGATCACCCATCTATCGAAGCAATTGCCAAGTTCTTGGCTCCTGCATCAACAAACCCTCTTTCCCTCACCCTAGCCACCGGTAGTAGTAATAGAGCAAACCTTGCTTCTACTAGAGGTTCGGACGATACAGCAACAGCTATTATTGCAACATCTGCACGTTTCCCAGGTCAAGTTGACAACCTCACCTCCTTCTTCACTACAATCAATACTGATACTGATCTGGTGAGAGAGGTTCCACTTGCAAGGTGGGACGTTGAAGCTGGATATGATCCCAGCATGACAGCTGGCGGTAGCATTGGAAGCAGCAACAAGATGACCATCTACTGCCGATTTGGTACATTCATAGATGGGTTGGATATGTTTGATGCTGAAGCATTCAAATTGTCCCATGCTGAGGCTGTTGCTACTGATCCACAGCATAAGATTCTGTTGGAAGAGACTGCTGCGTCTTGGTCACAAGCTCAGTCTTTGTTGTTATTGTCGCCTGGAGATAAGAGAGAACTTGACAAGACAGGTGTGTATGTAGGCAGTATGTATCAAGAATATACTGATGTAGTTGTTGCTAATAGAGGAAAAATACCTCCTCAAGCAGTGGTAGGTAGCGGCCTTAGTTTCATGGTCGGCAGATTGAGCTACAGCTTTGGCTTTGTGGGACCCTGTGTGAGCACTGACACAGCATGCAGTTCATCATTGGTTGCTACCCACTTGGCTCACACTGGGATGTTGAATTACGAAGCCAATGCATCTGTTGTTGGTGGATCCAATGTGATGCTTCTTGGCGGTACAACTGCTGCCATTTGTCAATTGCAGGCACTATCTCCAGTCGGCAGATGCAAGACATTTGATGATTCAGCTGATGGATATGGAAGAGGAGAAGGCTTTGCAACCATGGTTCTCACTCTTATTAATAACACCATTGATGATAGTATCTTGGCAATTCTTCAGGGGACTGCCATTAATCAAGGAGGAAGGAGCAGTGGGCTGACAGCTCCAAATGGCCCAGCTCAGACTGCTCTCATCAAGACAGCAATGGCCAGTGGAGCCATCACCCCGCTTCAGCTGGGTACCATATCAATGCATGGTACTGGCACTCCACTCGGAGATCCTATTGAAGTAGGAGCTATCAGCCAAGCACTTCCTAAAACACGATCATCGTCAGTTCCTGTCAGTTTGATGTCAAACAAGACATGCTATGGTCACACTGAAGGCTCAGCAGGGTTGACAGGCCTCTTCCTTGCTTTAAGCTCAGCTATTCAAGGTCTACAACTACCAGCTGTGATGAACTTGAGGAACATGAATCCTTACGTTGAAGCTGCTCTTACTGACTGGAACAAACAAGGCATGAGTGGAACGAGTATTTTAAGGCAGCCAGGTCCTGACTCCAAACAAGCTGGAGCTCCATTTGTTGGTACCAGTTCCTTTGGCATGAGTGGAGTCAATGCACATGCCATCTTGAAATCATCACCATGTTCAGTTGACATACAAGCATCTATTACTATCCAACCGGTAATATCATTATCTTGGAATAGAGCAAGGTACTACATATCGCCATTGCCCAGAGCATTGTTGCAATTCGGCTCAGGATCAGGCAATGCTGTGGTCTTTAGTTTTGCTCCTTCTTCACACACTATGACTTCCTCCTTTATGTGGCAATATGTCATTAATGAGCGACAGTGTGTGCCACTTGGTGTGCTCATTGATCTGGCAGCAGCAGCTGTGATTGAAAGCAGTAGTAGCAGTGGTAAGAGTAGTAAGGTAGTGTTGAAGGATGCTATGCAGGTAGGAGCAGCAATAGAAATGCCTGATATTCATGATGAAGCTGCAGCTAATTTTCATTTGGTATGTAGGATTGATAAAGAGATTGGAAATATAGCGATTGCAGTACCATCAGTCAATAATAATGGTGGTGGTACTGTGGGCTTCAGTGCAGCAGTGACAACATCACTAGCAACAACTGATGGTGACGATTCAAATGCAGCAGCTCCAGTGACAAAGACATGCTTGGTGGAGATATGCAAACTCAGTACTGCTACATCATCCACTATTGCTGTTGCTACTGTTGCTCCAGTATCAAGTAAATTATTTGATGGATATGTAGTGATTCCAGGTCGACTTGAAATAGCATTGGCTCCTCTGCCTCTCTGTTACGATGCTGATGGTCAGCTAGGTGTAGCTGCAGGTGTTGAGGCTCTTTTGATCGACCAAGAACAAACACAGCAGCAGTTCAGTGGCCTTGCAGCAGCTGCAACAGCTACGGTGTGTTGCTATTCTTCAAGTCAAAACACTCTCAGCAGTTTTAATGCAGTTCAAAACTTGGTATATGCATGTGGAGTGCTGGACAGACCCCTCTGGACAATGCAACCTGCTACCAAGCCTACAGAACTCAAGGAGTTGGTATATAGTACAGAATGGCAAGCAGTTACTTCATTGCCTTCAAAATCAAGGTACGATAAAGCAACAGAAGGCGCCTCAGAGAACCTTCCTCTACTACTACTAAATCAAGGCAATGATTGCCAGTCAGCAACTGTAGCTACCTTGCATTCTCTGCATGTCTTGGGCAACCATCGCACTTTATTGTCTGACAATGCAGCAGTATTAAGAACATTTGGAAGCGTAGCCACGCCATTGAATACCACCACTAATATTTCAACACACCCGTCATCAACTGCAGCAGCAGTGATGGGTGTTCTGAAAAACCTTCCTTTTGAGTTGCCATTCATCACAGCAAAGCATGTCGACTTTGATCCTGCAGACGTTAGCAACACATCATCCTCTATCAACCTGTCTGGAATGGACCTTCCAAAGAAGCTCAGGAAGCAAAGTGACCTGTATGGAGCTGCCTCAAGAGGATCTGTTTTACTGAGACCTCTGATGAGCTATGGCAATTCATTGAGTGAGAACCAAGGCATCAACAAGAGCAGCAGCAACAGCAGCAGCTCTTCTTCAATACCGTCTTCTTCTTTTCTACCGAATGAAAAAGATGCTAATTATATCATTAGTGGAGGTCTTGGTGGACTGGGGCTACTCACAGCAGAGTGGCTCTGTGGCACAACGGGTGCACAGGGTGCATTATTACTGAGCAGAAGTGGATTCACATCCTCAGCAGCAGGAACAGCACTCCTGATGACAACCAATGTACCAATAACCAGCACCAAATGTGATGCTTCATCCAAAGAAGATGCCTCTACATTGCTTCATAATATAACTTCAGAGCAAAACCAGCACTATGGATTGATTAGAACAGCAGCAATCGGCTTTGTTCACGCTGCAGGCCTCCAGGTGGAAGCTCATCTCTTGAAGCAGAATGCATCTACCGTCAGGAGAGTTGTGGCTCCTAAATTATCAGCAGCACAATGGTACAGATCTGGCATAGGAACCACTCACCCAACCACAGCTTCTCTCCACTTCTCATCAGTATCCAGCATCGCCGGCTTTGCTGGCCACGGCAACTATGCAGCTGCTAATGCAGCTTTGGATGCCGTGGCTGCTGACGAGGCAATGATGGGATGCCCCAGCATAGCAGTACAATGGGGTGCTTGGATGTCAGTTGGTATGGTGCACAATAAACATAGTATTTCCATGAAAAAGGCAGAGGCACTGAGTATGTTGAGTAATGAAGCTGGATTGGCAGTTATGGAAAAGCTACTTTTCTATACTCAGCTGCAGGTGCCTATACAAGGAGGCGTACCTAGATCTTACTGGCAAGGCTTGCTTCAAAAAGTCAATCCATTACCTCAAATTTATAATAACCTGAACATTACTCAAGGAGATGACAGCAGCAGTAAAACTACTGCTACAGATATCAAAGCCAAGGCTACAACAGATAAAAAGCCACCAGCATTGGCTGTCAAAGCAATGGAGGCAGCAGTCCTTGACATTGTTCAGAGCATTGTGGGTGACTCGGTTGATAAAACCCAACCACTGGCTCTGCAGGGCTTGGATTCACTTGCTGCATTAGAGCTTCGTCAGAAAGTCCAAGATACATTACATGTGGAACTGATGGGCTTGATTGAAGATCCTCAGGCGGCTACTATTGAGAGCCTTTTAGCAGAAGCTGCAGCCAAGGCCTCCAAACCAACAACAACTAGATTCATTCATGTTGATGCTATTGGAAGCAGCAATTTTGTCTCTACAACATCTCGTAAACCGGTTACTATTGAAGGAAATATCAGTGATAGTGACTCTGAAGATGAAGATGCAGCAGGAACAGCTGCCTCTGCTCATCCATCGTGGGTATCACCAGCCCCATTCACCATCAAACTAAGAATCTTCTGCCTTCCCTATGCTGGAGGAGTGTCTGAGAATTTATTTGCCAAATGGGCAATGATGCTGCCTGCATCAGTCCAAGTCTGCCCTGTTGAAATTCCAGGAAGAGGACGCAGATTTGGAGAGCCATCAGTCAACAATGTCAAACATCTAGCTCAGATGCTGTCCACCAGTCTACCTCTAACTGACACTCCATATGCCGTGTTTGGCACATGTTTGGGAGCTATTATTGGGTACGAGATGGTGAGAGAAGTAGAAAGGACCAAATGTGCACCAATGCCCCTGGCTCTGATGCCAGCAGCAGTCTCTCCCCCTCACCTCTATGCAATGGCAGTGATGAAACTGTATATACAAAGAAGGTTGAGGAGAAATGAAAAACCACCAGTTGTTGAAGTAATGAAGACTCTCCAAGGCTGGCAAGCTCTCCCCAAGGATCTGTTACTAAAAGCATTTGAAGCCGGTAACTTTGCTGGAGTGGATGAAATGCGCAAGAATGACAGACTATTCCAACGAGTGGCTCCAATGGGCGTCAACGACATCATGATGGCGGTACAATACGAATACACTGAACAACAGCCACTGACCATTCCTATAATTTCTTTTGATGGTACTAAGGACTTTACTATTCCAAGAGGCTACATGTCTCAGTGGAAGAAATATACGAAAGGGAGGTATAGAAATGTTCCCGTCAATGGAGACCACTACTTTGTGAGTACACATTATAAGGAGGTCACTGGAGAGGTGGGGAGGGAGTGTATATCTCTGATTGATAGATTAAGAGGAGGGATTATGGGAGCTCATTCTTGGGTTGGCCCTGTAGATGGTGATGAGGGTGATGGAAAAGAAGAAGGCGGTGTTGAGAATGAAGAAGGAGGGAATGGCGGTGTTGATGATAATGGTGAAAATGGTGGAGGAGGAAGAGGAAGGGTGGCGATGGCGGCAGCAACTAGTGTACTAATGATGTTGCTGCTGCTTTTTTTATACTTTTGATGATGCATAAACACAGCTAATTAGAAAGGTTTATATTTTCAAGCATAGGATTTAACATATACTAATACAAATGGGAGAGGTGGATGGTCTGAGACGAGGGCTGGAGTGACGAGGCGGTGGCGGTGGTGGGGCAAAAAGTTTTGTGGATGATGGACATCACGTCGTAATTCATTCCTTTTGTATATTTATGAACTTGAGTTTTAGTAAATACGTCATCGCTCGACTGCAAAGATATATTGCATGGTTCAATAGAGTAATTCAAAAAGTGGAAATCAAATCAATCGATTGACGATATAGAAGCCATGTCCTTATTAGCCAATCTAATACTACGTGGAACTGCCTTGAAATCGAGACAACTGATATCTCTAACTCCTATCCTAGAAACAGCTGCACCATCCCTAGTCCAATCTCTTCTCCGACCGCTCTCATCACCCCTGTCTATTGCCATTCGCTCCTTTGCCACACAGCCAGCAACCCCAAGGGCAGACACCATGAAGGATTTCTATGGCAGTAATTACAGTGAAGGAGGTTCTCAACCAACAGGAAGAGGTGCAGGAAGGGGGGCAGGTCGAGGAGGAGGTGGACGAAGAGGCCGTGATGGCCGTGGTGGAGAAGGCCCCTCCTCTTTCTCACTATCATCATCTCAAGATAGAAATGCCATTGGCCCTAGAGACCAGATAGGCATCTTCCACATCCTCTCAACCAACAACAACACATTTGCCACTCTCACAGATAGAAAGGGCCAAGTTAAAATATGCAACAGCGCTGGAATGCTGGGCTTTAGGAATAGTCGTAAATCCACTCCAGTGGCTGGCAATGCTGTGGTACTAAATGTAGCCAGGAAGGCTAAGTCTATGGGATTTGGGCGAGTAGAGGTCAGAATGAGAGGGTTTGGTAGAGGTAAATATAGTGCAGTTAGAGCATTGGCGAAATCTAGATTGCATGTACTTCGCATTGTGGAGATGACCAACGTACCTCATAATGGCTGCAGACCGCCAAGAAGGAGGAGAATCTAGTGCACCGCTTCCTTGTAGCTTCCTGGTCCTTCCTTCATGCATATGTGTAAAAGAGTAAACCCCCCACATTTCTGTCTATAATTACAAAATTATACCCTACCAAAATACACAAATACAACGACTGAAGAAATGAAAAAGAAGACCGTAGCAGTGGTGGGGGCGACAGGTCAGCAGGGAGGGGCCGTTCTACACGCCCTTCTCCAACGTCATGAACCAATAACCATCCGAGCTCTCACAAGACACCCTAAAGGACGTGTTGCACATAAACTCGCCTCCCACAGCAATGTTGAAATATGCACATGTGACATGAACGATCCTGCATCACTGGATGAAGCTTTTAAGGGTACTGATGCCGTATTTGGAATGACCGACTTCTGGAAGGGAGCAGGTGGTGACCCAATCAAGGAAAAGCAGCAAGGCATTAATCTCGTTGATGCCGCTATGCGACAAGGTGTGAAACACTTTGTTTTTAGTTCTCTTGAAGATACCCGTCCTCGTGTTGGTGACAAGTGCAAAGAGAGGCTGATGGCCGACATGACGGTTCCCCATTTTGATGCTAAGAATGAAGTTGAGAAGTACATGTTTGAAAGTTTTAATCAGTTATACCAGGCAACTGCAGTGTATCCAGGCATCTTCATGGAGAATCTCCTTCCAGGTCAAGGGTTGAGCCCACAGAAGCAAGAAAATGGCTCTTACACTCTCTACCTGCCTACTGGAGATGCCAAGCTGGCTTGGACCACTGTGGAAGACATTGGAGGCGTTGTGGCTGCTGTTATTGCTGATGGACCAGAGAAATGGGGAGGTAAAATAGTGGGAGTTTCTGGAGAACATGCATCAACTGCTACTGTTGCCGATTTGATGAGTCAGATGATGGATATCAAAGTCACAGCTGCAACTCCATCTCCAGAAGAATGGACCACTCAAGTGGTCAAAGGAGGAGGTTTGAGTGAGGAGGAGGCCAAGGATTACAGAAACATGTTCATCTACTATAAAGAGTGTCCAGATATGCTGGATCTGAGGCCTGTGGAGAAGACTAGAGAGTTGTATCCTGGTGCTCATACATTTAAAGAGTGGTTGGAGGAGCATAAGAAGGAATTTGCGACTGAGATGGTGTCCAAAGAGGAGTAGAGTTTTGGAGACGGAGATGGAGACGGAGATGGGAGATAAGACACTTCTTTACAGACGATTAAGCAATTGTATACACTAACTTACAGTTCCCATCCTTTATTTTCCTCTTCAGATACTATAAAAGGCTTTTTAATGAATTCAGCACACATTTCTCCACAATAAGGATCCTCACTACAAACCTCCCTCTCCAGCTGACCCCTTAGCTCAGCCACAGTATCTTCATCACTAGTACCACCACCATAACTACCTTCTACCATTTGCGCCAACTTTTGTTGAAGATCCTGAATCCTTTTAGCTTGAATTCTTGGTACCAATCCAGCCACCTCTACACACAAACAACTTCCATGGAAAACATTACCAGTAGGAAATACATAATACTTGGGAAGGCAACCTCCAGAGGGTCCAGCTGCAGTTGGAGATGGTTGAGCAACTATTCGGTCGCATCTGGCACACTTGGCAGCTGAAGGATCCACAGCAGCCACTCTTCCTTCTAACTTCTTCAGCCCATCCCTCATTATTTGGGCAGTTTTACTGGCCAGAGACATTTCAGACCGCAGCTCTTGAATTTCTCTGTTGTAGCGTTCCAGAGAGGAGCATACTGCATCCCTAAAGGCGTCAATTTCAACAAAGTCGGGAAACATTGGTAGAATATCTTCTATTCTCAACACTCCATTGCTTTCTTCCAATAATTGCGTGGCTTTATTGATTGCTTCTCTCTGTTGTTGCTTGTTCTTCTCCTCGTCATTTTCCCCGACATCAGCAGCAGCAGCAGCAGCATCTTCAATAATATGCCTTGCAATCACCATCCATAACTTCCTACCTACAACAACATCACCAACATCTTCACATGCTTGTCTAGCAACATTCACAGCCAGATCTCTATCAAACGTCAGTGCCAAGTTGACTGCATCATCAAACATGCCTAGCTCTTCAAGAAGAGATACGGCTACTCTTTTTCTCCCCATCTGTTGGGCCAATCTCAGTCCATAGATGGGATCAAACAGAGGCTTTCCCAACACACCTCTTCCTGGTCCACCAACATACTCCAGCAATCTGCCTTCATCACTGGGTTCAACACTCAGGAGAGAGAAGGCCAGGTTATGTACTGCAGTGTCTGTTGTTTCTAATCTATAGATGCAGTACCAAATGTATTTCAGAGCATCTTTACGACCAGCGGATGCTGCCATCCTTTCTTGAGGTGAATAATTAATGGTAGCATTGTTACTTGTCCCTCCTCCTCCTCCCCCTCCCCCTTCTACAGACAACTCTCCAAAATGTAACAAGGCAGGTAGCAATCTCCGTGGATCCAACGGAGGGCTGGCATCAATCCAAGACTGCACTGTAGCCCCTGGATTTGCTTTAGCAAGTGCACTAGCAAACTTGTACGCCAACTCTTCACTCACGCTAGGTTTTCTCAGGACTTCCAGCACTTTTTCTACTTCACCAGCCGCTAACAAATGCTCTATAACTGCTTCTGCATCTCCTCTGCATTTAGCATAATGTGTCAATTCCTCTGTTCTTCCATACCCAGCTAATAGTGATATGGTAGTTCCAGGGTCTAGGATGTGGACGTATTTAGTTAGGAAATCACACAGACGAGCAGCTGCTTGATCTGCTGCATCACCTTGTTTGTCTTGAAGATGGCCAGGCTTTCCACCATTAGTACCTCGCTGCAGCAAGGCATGGTTTAACGTATCCAAGTACAACTCTGTCAACCAAGTCGCCACCAACGTAGCCTGTGCAGCATCCTCCTTCCCCAATGTATCCAATCTACTCTGTAAAAACAATGCCAATGCCTCCGACCCACCACCCTCACTCTCCAGCAGTCTCACTGCCAAATCTTCGAACGAAGGCACCGCACTGGTCAACCTCCCCAATATAGGAGCAGCCTCCACCGCCCTTCCTTGCTCCAACAAAGCCTCCCCATGAGCCAGATAAATCGCATTCCTCTGTCTAGCATTCTGCGCAAACACCAGTGCCCCGTTAAAGTCCCCTTTTTCTATTAACACCTGCCACATATCTCCATCTTCCTGTACCGATTCAACCTCAAAGCAATCATCACCTGCTAGGACGTATACACCTCCGTGAGAGGGGTCTCGTGTCAGGCCCAGGGGGAGAGCCGTCATGCCTCTCATAGGGGTGGCAAATTGATCTACTGATAACACTTGGACTTGTCTTTTACTCGTTCTATTGATGAATTGTAGTCTGGTGGGGTAGAGGAGTACTAGATGATATTGAGTGAGGGCCATTGACATTGGTCTTTCTATGTTTTTTGATGCAGTATTATTCATGTCAAACACAGCAGAAGGGAGGAGTACAGCTTGTCTAAGGCGCTCTGCATCATCAGATATCCCCGTAGGAGAGGTATCTAATTTGGCCATGTATATACCAGATGGGGAGAGTACTGCAAAAGGCAGGGAATTTTCCCTCTCTCCTCCTCCTGATGATGAATGTCTGTGATGATAACTACTATTACCAAGGCTACTGAGTAATTGTAATTGTGCTGCTGGTGCATCTAGAGGTAGATCTATCACACTAACTGCTGCTGATGATTGGAATACGTCATCCAATGAGCAACTAGTAGTATTGGTATTATTCGAAAAGAGATGCACCTTGGTCCCGCATAATGCCAGTACCAGTTTCTTACCTCTAGATAAGTTGAGTATAGCCAACCCTGCTATTGGACTGGTATTATCAGCAAACTCGTTGTGTAATTCATACATCTGGTCAACCCGTTCCTTCTTGTTGGATGCCTTGTTGTCTAATGACAGGAGGATGAGTGAGCCAGTGGCTGTCCCTATCAGTGCTTCACACATCGATGTTGTTGTTGCTCCTGATACTGATGTATTCCATGCTATACTGGTGACCATGATGCCTTTAAGCTTGGCTATTGGTCTTGGTTTCTTCCATGATGAGTCCAAGTAGTACATTTCAACAGCATTGGCCCCGCTGCCAAATTGGAGGAGGATGAGAGCATGTTCACCAGTTGGGTCAACAAAGAGTCTACGGACCTTGGTGTCTAGTACTTTGGTTATTTCTAACTCTGAGATAGTGCCTGAAGGGTCGTGTCTGAGGAGGTAATTGCGAGAGGTGGCGATAAAGATGGTGTCGTTGGAGACGGTGAAGGCTACGGAATGGCCTCTGCCTCGGCAGAGGAGATCAATTCTGTGCTCTAGAGTAAATAGGGGGGGTCTTTCATCTCCTTGGGGTAATATATCGCCTGTTTCCAGTTGCAAGTTCCAGTCATCAACGACAGACATGATGCTGAAGGGTTTCTTGGAGTGAGATTTTCAAAGGATGTGATCAGCTCAAGAACTCGAAGATCCTTTGTATTTTTGGAATAATGATGGGATAATAAATGTATGAGTAGTTATCTCAGAATATCTGGCGTCGAAATGATCATCATGGGGTCTTTTTATTCTCGTTTGATGTCCCCATAAGTTTTCCAGTTTTCGCTCCTTTTCCTTCACCTTTTCAGTCTTTAATAACCATCTCCTCCACTAGATCGGCATCCTTTTTCGCAAACATATCAACGTCATACGTTCAGATTCGTCTGCATCAAGCTTTCTATCAACTATACCAACCTTTGATCTTTCGGTGAGACAACAAGATGTCAGCAATTGCAGTGCGTTCTTCTATCAAGCAGACTACCTGCAGGGCCTCCATCACCTCACCCAAGCCGCAAGCAGCCACTAATGCCAAAATTTTCTACCTACACGGCAAGAAATTCCACACCTCTGCCGCTCCCCGACTCCTATCCACATCTCCCAACCAGATCTCAACATCCAGAAGAGCATCCACCATCACCAATGCTGCATCAGATATTGAGGTCAACATCCCAGACCTCAACAAGGAGTTTGGCATTCCAGGCCATGTAGAAGTCATTTCCGGAAGAGAAGGCCTTCCCACCATCAGACTCACCCATGCTTGTGGTGCCAGCGCTGAGATCACCCTCTACGGCGCCTGCGTCACCAGTTGGAAGCAACCAAGTGGAGATGAAGTCCTCTACATCCGCCCAGATGCTGTCTTCAACAAGAGCAAGCCTATTTCTGGTGGGGTCCCTCACTGTTTTCCTCAATTCGGACCAGGTAAGATGCAGCAACACGGTTTTGCTAGAAACTTGGATTGGACAATTGCCTCTACATCAGCTGATGCTCAGCCAGATGATAGAGACCCTGAAGTCAGTCTGGTGTTAATAGATAATGACTACACTCGTAAAATGTGGCCACATGCATTTAAAGTTGTCTACTCTGTATCTCTCCATGGAGAGGCTCTCAGAACAGACATGAGGGTGATGAACACGGGCGACAAGCCATTCGAATTTACTTCCGCCCTGCACACCTATTTTGAGGTTTTGGATGTTGAAAAGGCTAAAGTTGGAGGTCTCAAAGGGCTGGAGTACCTGGATAAGGTTGCCAATGGTGACAATCCACCCAAGAAGACGGAATCAAGAGATGAGGTGACCTTTTCAGGACCAGTTGACAGTGTGTATACCAAAGCCAAGGACTATGTGCAGCTGGATGTGGGCACTGGGGCTGGAGTAGCAATAACTAGCAGTAACTGGAACGATGTGGTGGTGTGGAGTCCTTGGACATCTATGCCAGATTGCTACAAGAGCTTTGTGTGCGTGGAGAATGCTCAGTTTAGCAGCGCTCCAGTGGTGAAGCCAGGAGAGAGCTGGAGAGGACAAACTGAGTTTTCTGTTAAAGATTTGTAGAGTTGATTTTCGGACGAGCATAGTTGTTGGACAGTTTTTGCTATTATTAATGTCAATAGTTATGATTACACACTACTTTTGTAATGCAAATACAAATCTGCTTTTAATTATGGAGTTCCAAAATTTGACAGCACCTCATGAGTAATATTATTGTTCAAATCGAGAGGGCAAGGAGATTTCGACAGCAGTCATAACTACACCTCCTCCCTCCTCTCTCTATTGTTTTCTTCTCGTTTCATTATTTCATTATCCCTTCTCCCAATAGAAATAGACAATATCGGTTCTATTTCTAACAAAAGTCTAGGCGTGTCTCTTTATCTTATACATATCTAGCCAATCTTCTGCAGTCCCAGAATTCCGATAAAGTCCACCCACAACAAACTTCCCAAGAATGTATTAGCTGTACGTACAATAAACGACAACACAGCACACACCTGAGGATTCCCTTTAAACCAAGACTCGATGCCTCTCTCCTCTACTAGTCCAGCCAGGATTTGGTACCTCAAATTACTGGAAGTGGCCATGTAGAGACCGTAAGCAGCAGCCATAACAATGACATTTTGAGGAGCATTTAGAGGGACAAATGAAGGGTCAAGCATCTGTCTCATGCCTATTAGAGCGTTGGTGATACCTACACCTAATAAAGATGCGAAAGTTCCAACCGCAAACAGCTTGAGTCCGTTTCTGACAACTGCTCCGACACGCTGAGCGATGGAGAATGGTGCACTGCCTGGTTGTACTCTCTGGAATGCATTGTCTGGGCAGCCTGCAAATGCCGAAGCCAGGGGGTTTGATGATTTGCCAGTGCTGCCTTCTGACAGAGGCACAGTGGGAGCAGGGAGCCAGACCAACATGAAATCTGCTACCAAGGCCATGATGAGGTTGGCAAAGACAAAGTCAAGCTGAGGGAGGAAATAAGCTCCTCTCTTGGCATACTCCGCAGTGCATTTAGTACAAATACCGATACCAACCTCAATGCCAACCTTGATCATGAAACCTGGGTCTGCGAGGAGTCTCTCGCGGAAACCAGAGCCAAAATTCATGAAGAAGGAGTTAATTGGCTGTTTTGAAAGATCTGTGTATCGTTGGAGGACTTCGGCTGGTACGCGGCCTGATTTGAGGGAAGTGGCGAGATCATTGGGGAGACCTTCTGGAATGGATGGTGGGGTGGCGGAGGAGGAACTGGCACCTCCTGCTGCTGATGCGGTGACAGTGCCTGGGGAAGGAGCAGCAATGTCGGGGCGACCAGGAAGGCGTAAAGCCCTAGAGACTCTGCCGCATTTGTAAAGGGAGGGTGTGAAATGGGAGCCTGGTGGTACTTGATGTTTGACGAGTGCAATACAGTCTGCATCTTTCTATCTCTCTGTGCTTTATATAAGAATAGTTGCCTACACTACTATAATACTACAATCGATGTCTAAATCAAGCTCTATGAGAGCACCTGAGTGAGGGAGAATTAAATAGTCTACTTGAAGCCTCTCGAAAGATCAGTTTCGGAGATTAAAGCGATCTGGACTGATCGTAGTATTGTTATAAAACCTCCCAAGGGTGCACCCCACGATTTGAGCCCAAGGCCAACGTCGCAGACAAGAGCTCATCATGATGTTGGCAACCTAAATTATGTCTGTTTGTCATGAGCAAATACAAACTTCTAGCATTTACTCAGGGTTACACAGAGGGGTTTCAAGAAGGCAGCAAGGCATCACGACATCTATTTCATACATGGCATACAGTGCCAGAGCGATGCTGGTATTTTGACGGGACGCCACTAGATTAGAGTCTTTGGGAGGGAGTGAAAGAGAGGTGGAAAAACAATGAATAATAGACTACTTTCATGGTGTTCAGCTTATGGAGAATGGTGGGATTGGCGTTGCCTGTTAGTGCAAAGGATCTGCCTGATTTAACTGGCTTAAATGATTACCGCCATCGGGGAGGTGGTAGTAGTAGATGTGTGGTAGTAGTATGAGGTGGAAAGTTTGATGCAAGATAGCTCTGTACCATTTGCCCCATTTATCTAAACCACTCCACCATCGCTGATCTAAATCATCAATTATTGAAATCTTGTTTTATTCCATTCCACTTTGCTATTCCCATCGGGATAAGATCTCACAACTAAGATAAGATGCCAATGATGATGACTCTCACCCAGGCAAAGCCCTCCGTGGCTTTTGCTCGCTCTAACGTTGCCAAGTCTGCTCGTCGCTCCCTGTCCGTCCTAGCTGCTGAGGGTGGAGGAAGCTCCAAGGGCGGTGAGGAAGGCGGCAAGAAATTCGACCGCTCTTGCTTCGGCGTCATCGCCTCCAACGCAAACTATATGATTTTGGGCTCCCTCATCACCAAGGCTGGCCTGGAAGAGACCCTTACTGACCCAAACGGCAAGTTCACTGTCTTTGCCCCTGATGATGATGCTTTCGCTGCTGCCGCCAAGAAGCTCGGAACCACCAAGCTCGGACTTGCTGACCTCCCCAACTTGGCTGATGTCCTCAAGAACCACGTTGTGTCTGGTGAGGTCAAGTCCACCGACCTTACTGAAGGTGGTGAGGTTGCTACCTTGGGTGCTAACCCCATCAAGGCCACTTTGGCTGGTGGTGCCAAAGTCAATGGTGCCAAGGTCAAGAAGGCTGACATCAAGGTGACCAACGGCATCATTCATGCCATCACCGAGGTTCTCCTCTAAATCCGTGTGCACAGCAGCAGCAGCAGCAGCAGCAGCTTCATTTTGTGTAAGAACTTTTACCAAATATTTTTTTTGTGTTCAGGACTGTGTAATTACCTCTGTTTGCAAGTTACTAGTCACTAAGTTTCATCTTGTCATCTACAGCCCTCGAGGGCGGAGCCATTACATTGCAAAATGTAAAGATATCCATCTTGCACAGAGAGGTCCACCTTTCGTCTTCATCAATAATTTGAAGTATAATTCACACTGAGGATCTTTGATGATATTTATAAATTCAAGGTTTATTATACATTCTTACAACATACACCCTCCAGTTGAGAAGCGTCCTCTTCTCTTTCATCCCAGCTGGCTTAAACACATTGCCAGCTCCCTTTTCTTTTGTTCCAACACACGCATCAGCAGTGAATGCTGCTCCCTTGCCTGTTCTAAATTAGCTGGTAAGCCAGCATACTGTTCTAGCTTCTTTTCAAGAATATCTAGTTGCGTCTCAGCAAGAGCCTTCTCCTTGGTTTTGGCGACAATGGTGCTTTGGAAATACTGTGGGTCCATTTCTGGGTATTGTTGTTGTTGGAGGATGTATTTTTGAGATTTCTTTGAGAATTCTGATATCTTTAGACGGTTTTCCTTTATTTGATCTCGGAGAGTGGTTGCTAGGTTTTGGGCTATAGCCGCTTTGGCAGCGGCTCTGACAATGTCGGTGTTGGCGATTGATTGGGAGATTAACGTTTCTAAACATTGAGCCTCTTCATATAATTGACTCTCAGTATGTTCAGATGCACTGGCATTCTTCACTGCTTGATCAGCTGCTATTAAAACGATAGATATTGCAACCTCTTTCAAATTTAAGACATTAACACAATTTACCAGTGTTATGAGATTATCACAGGCTTCTGGTGATAGCCTAGACTCTATCAGTGCAGTTAGGGTATCGAGATTCATATTTATTGAAATTTAAATTGCAGAGAATGACGGCAATCTGCTTTTGAAGTCCAGGCGATCCAGGCTGACTCCCACCAAGTTTGAAAATGGAGCTTCAAGTCTAGCCCAAAGCTTCATCTTGCGATAAAAAGCGCAACCTCTGCCATCATGATCACACATAAACAAATAATATATTATTTACAGTTGCAGCTGTGTTTGTCTGCTGCACACAATAAATGACAGCCATCGATTTGCCAACAGGGCTGCGCCAGGGGGTGATTTCCTCGCACAGGTAGGATTTAAAAACATCATCAGCACTTGGACTGTATCGCTTCAATTAGCACATCACTCAGACACGAAGGATTTATTTTCAAATTTCGAAAAAGCATGCAATTAACTTTCATCACTTTTTTGCAGGCAAACCCTGGGCAGAACACACCTCTGCAGGCTACCATCAAGCCGATTATGCTGCAACAAATCGCAATACTTGAAAGGTGCGCCCCTCAGACACAAACAACCTTTATTCCACGTCTCTCCGTCCAACCGCCTCCGACGGCTCCTCCACCCTTCTCTCACACCTCATTTATCTTCTCCTCTCTTCACAACAGGCACTCACATCCCTTCAAGCAGTATCCCTACCAAATCCAATCGCCTATCTAGTACCACCACACAAGCCACTGCAGCTGTAGCAGCCGACCGCTCCTCTTCTGCCGTAGAAAAACTCCTCTCCAGTGGTGCTGGCCTCACTCAGCTCTACCGCTACCCAGGCCTGTCAAAATCCAAAGCCACCACTCTCCTCCACAGAGCTCAGAGCAAGGTATCCAAGAATATCACAGGTATTGATGGAGAATTATGTTACAATATCTCCACCAAGGAGCCCCTATCTGCTCATGAGGCTGCTACACTGACATGGTTGCTCAGAGAGACATACAAACCAGAATTCCTGACTCCTGCTTCTGTACTTGATAGCAAGAAGACCTCAGTTGTTGAGGTAAGTGATTATAAAAGGATATAGATATATAGATTATGCAGGGGGGGGGGGATTGTTAAGCCAGGCAGTGATGTTGCATTTTTTGTGCTTCTTGATAGTAGATCTTGACACGCGCCCTTGCTTATGAAAAGTGAAATAGGGCAAAGTGGAGAACTTTTGAAAAATTATTCCTGAGCCTGAGCTTCAACCTCTTTCCCTCTATCCTGGCCCTTCTATCATATGAATGGTACAGAAGTATCGAAGCTGCCTATATTTATCTCAAAATAAAAACAGTCCAAACTCACCCCCCATTTCCTTCCTTCCTTCCTTCCTTCCATCTTAAATATAAAACAGGTTGGTCCAAGGATGAGTTTCAGCACTGCATGGTCAGCCAACGCCGTCTCAATCTGCACATCTTGCGGCCTGGACAAGGTCGACCGCATTGAGATCAGTCGCCGTTTCTCCCTCACCTCCTCCTCCCCCCTCTCCCCCTCCGACCTCCAAGGCTTTGCTGCCCTGGTCCATGACAGAATGACAGAGCAGATCTACCCAGCTGCTTTGCAATCGTTCGCCACAGATACCATTCCTGCTCCAGTTGTCACTGTCCCAGTGATGGCCAAGGGCAGGGCTGCTCTTGAGGAAATCAACGCCACCATGGGCCTGGCTTTTGATGATTGGGATCTTGACTACTATACATCTATGTTCAAGGAAGAGCTGAAGAGGGACCCTACTAATGTTGAGTTATTTGACATGGCTCAGTCCAACTCTGAACACTCCCGTCACTGGTTTTTCAACGCAAACATGATCATTGATGGAAAGAAGATGCCTGAGAACTTGTTCCAAATTGTCAAGGAAACTTGGAATGTCAACAGAGGCAATAGTGTCATTGGGTTCAAGGACAACTCCAGTGCCATCAGAGGGAAATCTGTGGCTCCCATCCTCCCTACAAACCCAGGTTCCCCGTCTCCACTGGCGCCTGCCCCCAGAGACTGGGACATCCTGCTCACAGCTGAGACCCACAACTTCCCATGTGCAGTTGCTCCATATCCTGGAGCAGAGACTGGTGCAGGTGGTCGAATTAGAGATACACATGCCACTGGTATTGGATCAATGATGGGAGCCTCTACTGCTGGTTATTGTGTAGGTAACTTGCACATGGATGGTTATAAATTGCCAGGTGAGGATCCATCATTTGAGTATCCCCCTTCACTTGCTTCCCCTCTACAAATCTTGATTGATGCATCTAATGGTGCGTCTGATTATGGTAATAAGTTTGGTGAGCCTCTGATCGCAGGGTACTGCAGAACATTTGGTCAACGCCTGGCTAATGGAGAACGCAGAGAATGGATCAAACCCATTATGTTTTCAGGTGGTTTGGGACAAATAGACCACTCTCACTTATACAAGAATGACCCTGAGCTGGGCATGTTGATCGTCAAGATTGGCGGTCCTGCGTACCGTATCGGTATGGGAGGAGGGGCAGCTTCCTCTTTACCTTCCGGATCCAACAATTCTGAGTTGGACTTCAACGCTGTGCAACGTGGAGATGCTGAAGTAGCTCAAAAGCTGTGGAGAGTTGTCCGTGCTTGTGTGGAGCTGGGAGAAGACAACCCCATCGAGCAGATTCACGACCAAGGTGCTGGCGGTAATTGCAACGTCGTCAAAGAAATCATCTACCCCCTTGGAGCAGAGATTGATGTGAGAGCAATCAAGCTGGGAGACAAGACTATGAGTGTCTTGGAAATCTGGGGAGCTGAATATCAAGAGAATGATTGCCTGTTGATCAAGCCTAGTGCAAGAGCTCAGCTGGAGAGCGTGTGTGCCAGAGAGAGAAGCATCATGCAGGTGATTGGTGCCATTGATGGAAGTGGTAGAGTTGTGTTGAAGGATGCAACTGCTGCCCCTGATGCACCAGTACCAGTGGACTTGGATCTAGAAAGAGTTTTGGGAGACATGCCAAATAAAACATTTGAATTCAACAGAGCTGCCATGCCAACTAATCCACTCATCCTCCCCACCGACGCCAGTGTCACTGCTGCTTTGGATGCAGTTCTCCGTCTGCCATCTGTGTGTTCTAAGCGTTTTTTGACCACCAAGGTTGACAGATCAGTGACTGGCCTCATTGCTCAGCAGCAATGCTGTGGCCCACTGCAGCTTCCTGTCGCTGATGTTGCTGTGACTGCTCAGGCACACACTGGTCTCACTGGTGCTGCCACTTCCATTGGAGAGCAGCCGCTAAAGGGGCTGATCAACCCTGAGGCAATGGCCCGCCTGGCACTTGGAGAGGCTCTCACCAACCTTGTATTCGCTAAAGTCACTGCTCTGGAGGATGTAAAAGCCTCAGTCAATTGGATGTATGCCGCCAAAATGAAGGCTGAAGGCGCATCCATGTATGACGCTGCATCTGCCCTCAGAGATGCCATGATCAAGCTGAAAGTGGCTGTTGATGGTGGAAAGGACTCTTTATCTATGGCTGCAGCTGCTGGAGGGGAAACTGTCATGGCACCAGGTAACTTGGTGGTATCAGCATATGTCACATCTCCTGATGTTACACAAGTGATTACTCCAGATATCAAGACACCAGGTGAAAGTTCTCTCCTGCATATTGACCTAGGTAATGGCAGGAGAAGGCTGGGTGGATCTGCCTTTGCTCAAGCGTATGGTCAGCTGGGCAGTGACTGCCCTGATATTGATATTGACCAACTGGGAGCAGTATTTAAAACCACTCAAAAGATGATTGATCAGGGCATGTTGCTGGCTGGACATGATATCAGTGATGGAGGTATTGTGACTACTATTCTTGAAATGGCGTTTGCTGGCAACTGTGGAGTTACAGCCGATCTCGCAGCTCCAACTACTGCTCATGATGAGGCTCCTGTTGGTGGGCCAATGGCAGCCATGTTTGCTGAAGAGCTTGGGTTGGTTTTGGAAGTGGCAAATGGCAATGTTCAATCAGTTGTTGATGCCTACTCTGCTGCTGGCGTACCTTGTGTGGTTGTTGGAAAGACGACAAAGTCTGTCGCAGTAGAGCTGTCTGTAGGCGGCCAGAAGCAGGTGACTGGCACAACACCAGCTTTGAGAGATGTTTGGGAGGCCACTGCCTTCCAGCTGGAGCGTCTCCAAGCAGCAGAAGAGTGTGTTGACTCCGAGCAAACTGGTCTCAGCAAGAGAACTGCTCCCACATGGAAGCTTCCCTTCTCCCCCACATGGACTCCAGACTCAGTAATGAAGGGCACCGACAAAGTGAAAGTGGCAATTATTAGAGAAGAAGGCAGTAATGGTGACCGTGAAATGGCTGCTGCTATCCATGCTGCAGGTATGGAACCATGGGACATTACCATGAGTGATCTCCTGGCTGGTAGAGCCTCCCTCTCTTCCTTCAGGGGTATTGTGTTTGTCGGAGGGTTCAGTTATGCCGACGTAATGGATAGTGCTAAAGGATGGGCAGGAACCATCCGTTTCAATGACAAGCTATGGGCAGACTTCCAAGCATTTAGAGCTCGCGCAGATACTTGGTCCCTAGGTGTGTGCAATGGATGTCAGCTGATGGCTTTATTGGGCTGGGTGCCCACTTCCGGGGATAAAGAAGCTACTCTCCTTCCAGACCTCCAACAACCTAGATTTGTGCACAACAGCAGCGGTAGATTTGAGAGCAGATGGGTGATGGTATCCATCGCAGACGACACCCCTGCTATTATGTTCAACGGCATGGGAGGCTCCCAACTAGGTGTGTGGTGCGCTCACGGTGAAGGTCAAGCCATCTTCCCCGAACAATCAGTTAGAGACAAAGTATTGAAGAATGGTCTTGCTCCTCTCAGGTATGCCGACTCGGCAGGAAAACCCACTGAAGTGTATCCATTCAACCCCAATGGAAGTCCAGAGGGTATCGCAGCTCTGTGCTCTACTAATGGACGCCACCTGGCAATGATGCCTCATCCAGAGAGGTGTTTCTTGGCTTGGCAGAGTCCTTGGATGCCTAGGAATCTGGGATTGGATGCGAAGGGGCCAGGACCTTGGTTGAAGTTGTTCCAGAACGCTAGGGAGTGGTGTGAAAAGAGCAGCTCTTAAGAGGGTGGAGAGAGAAAAAGGTGATGGTGATGGTGATGGGCGTTCTCCCTCCTAGTGTGGTTGGTTAAGTTGACAAATTCTTCTTTCTTTCTTTTCTGACTTTTTTACTTTCTTTTATAATAATAGCTGAACCAATTGATAGTTTTACATTTAGGAATCTAGATACAGTGGTGAATATACAATGAAGTAAAATGGTCATAGGAATAATGGTAGATAGCCACCAAGTAGTCAGTTACGAAGCATAATTTCTATTCATCACCATCCTCATCATCGCTACCACTATTCGCTGAAAAGCTCTTTGGTCTGAAAGGACCAGCATGAATCCACTTGGTAGCCGTCATCTTTGTACCTCCACCATCAAGCACAGGACATGATGCATGTAGGGAATGCGTATCTAAATGCTTCATATCTGGCTTCATGGAATGGAATAAAACAGCATCCCCCCTTTCAGGTTTGAATGTAACACCCTCTGATGCACAATCACTCAGTGGAGCTCCAAACATTTGTGCCTTTAATGCTGCTACTTGCTTATCTTTATCTGCCCATTCTCCCTCAGGGAATACTGTTTCGCCTCCTTTCAAAGGGACTGTGCAGAGTAAAGGAAAGAAGAAAACAAAAAAATGGGGGGAATGTGTGTGTCAGACAAAGGAGAGAGTACCTATAGAATTAAATGCAAGGGGAGGAAGAAACGTGATGGGCCATCTCATGTCACCTTGTCAAAGTAATAATGATAGCCATCTAAAACGTACCTTCCAGATATATCAGTACAGTAGCAATTCTATAGTTATCTTCTCCACCAGTTATTTCAGGTTGTGTCGTTGGATCATCTTCATCCCAATGAGCCTGGTACTCCTGCCCTATTTCATATTTCAAAATAGACAGCTCCTCCTGGTGATTTACGGGTATCCTTGTCCAGTTGGCTACGCGATCCTCTATTTCGGATACAACGACGTCGTATCTTCTATCTATGAAGCAATCGTAAGATGTGCGGACATCGTCTGTGACTCCTTCTTGGTTGTCGCCTACTACTTGGGAACGTTCTAATCTTGGGAGAGCTAGGGCCTGAAAATGAGAGGATATTAATGAATGAAGAGGAGGTAGGATTGTTGAGATAAGTCGTTGAGAGGGACGGGGGAGACTAGAATTTCGTGGTTTCACGTATGGTTGTGGTTCTAACAACTTACCATGAGGTGGTTGATCTCGGTGTCGTTTAGAAAGTTGCGATACACGAACGCTCTCGGTTTCCAACTAAGGAGCTCGATTTTCAGATTCTTATTGCTACTCAGAGATGCAACCTGGTGAGAGAACAGCCACAGTGATACTATGACGAGTAGCGGTGTCGGAATTTTCATAGCATCATGTTTGGATGAAAGTTATCTATACATTCAAAATTTAGAGGAAAGAAGGCACTTTGTCTCTTCTTAAATATTCCCTTGGGCAAGTCTGTCATCGCCAAATCAATCTTTTCTGATTCATTTTAAAATAAACAGCACGTATCTCTAGATCCGCTGAATAAAGAGCTTACAACGCTCAAGGGTTGCCTTTGATCTTGATCCACAGTGTTATTCATTTAGCCTTTACTAGGTGGAAGCAGCTGTGCGAAACACCTTCTTGAACTACGGTAACAATACCGATCCTTCTTATTAAAAACACATCAGCCAACATCCTACAACAACTTGCTGAACAATCACACAGCCATGGCTTCCAAACGCTCCCTCGACCACTTCCCTCTCCTTCGTCTTCAGTGCCTAGGCAGCATTGCCATCGTCCAACCTGTCTGGGAGGGCGAGATAGCTGGACGTTCCCTCACCTGTGACCTTGAGACAGGCACCATTGCTCTAGCAGAATATCCTCCTATCGACAAGAACTACACCAACATCTTCGGCGTCATTGGCCTCGCTCGTTTCGAGGCAGGCCCAGCCCTCATCGTCATCACTGGCATTGAAGAAGTTGCCACCCTGAGAGGCTACCCCCTCTATCGCATTACTTCCACTCAAGTACTTGTAGACACCACCAATGGAAAATGGAAGGCAGATGATCACAGGCATCTAGCTCTCCTTAAAGCCGGGACAGATCCCAATAAATACGCAGGCAGCTTATACTACTCCCATGGTGGAGGCCCCACCCTCAACCACCAAGCAGCAGAGCAAGCAGCGGCATCCAATTCAGACCACTGCTCACTGGCTGCATGGAAGAGAGCTGATCAAACCTTCTTTTGGAATGATAATCTGGCCAGGCCATTGTTGGAATCGGGGATGGATCGGTTTGTGCCTACACTCTTCCTGGGATTTGTGAAAGAGATGAAGGGCCTAGACATGTCTACACCACATAGAACACACATTGCTACTATTACCCTGATTGCAAGAAGAGCGGTGAAGAGAGCTGGTTGCAGGCAGTGGAGGAGAGGTATCAGCAGTAGCGGGGATGTTGCCAACTTTGCAGAAACTGAGCAGATAGTTACAATTGAAGGACTCCCTAGTGGGCCAGTTTCATCATCATTTGTACAAGTGAGAGGAAGCATACCAATACTATGGTCGCAAGCTCCTAATCTCAAGTATAAAATCCCTATTAGAATAGCTCCGTCTTCCTATACAGCTCCAGTCTTTGCTAAACATGTGGATTCTCTGTTGACGAAATATAAGAAGTGTGTGGCCATCAACCTTGCTAATCAGACAGGGAGAGAAGGCAAGCTGTCTAATGAGTATAAATCACAAGCTAATCAGCTGGAGGGCAGAGAAGATTTCAGGCTGGTTGCCTTTGATTTCCATAAACATTGTGGAGCTACTAATTATGCCAAATTGGCCATGTTATGGGGTGATATTTCCACCGAACTCTCATCATTTGGGTACTGGTTTAAAGACAATGCTGGAACATCTCAGTCACAAAATGGCGTGTTTAGAGTGAACTGCGTCGATTCTCTTGATCGTACTAATGTGGTGGCAGGGGGCTTGGCAAGAAGGCAGGTCGAACACATGCTCAGCAGGCTCGGCATCCTCCCCTCTGGAGGCAGCTTGGCAACCACCTTCCCCGCTGTTGATGCCGTGTTTAGAGTTGCCTGGGCCGACCATGGGGATGAGCTTTCCCAACAATATGCCGGTACTGGTGCAATGAAGAGTGCATTTACCAGGACAGGGAAGAGAGATACCGCTGGGCTGATTGATGATGGCGTGAAGAGCTTGACTCGCTACTTTTTGAATAATTTCAGAGATGGAGCCAAGCAAGATGCTATTGATCTTGTTACTGGAGCTTGCATTGTGTCATCACCAAGAAAGAGCAGCGTTGATGGCAGCATTGGTAATGGTGGTGGATCAGAGAAGAAGAAGAAGGTACAAGGCTCTCCAGCATTTCCGCTATTGGCTGCAGCCACCTGCTTTGCATTTGCAGTATCAAACGCTAGGCATCTTGGGGAAGCAGGGCAGCTGTTTGATCCTGTTCTACTGATGCAAAAAGTAGTGTCTCTGCTGATAGTGAGTATTGTTATTATTGTTATAGTGATGGAGTATGGAGAGAGGCTGGTTGATAGGCCAACACTAAGACCAGACTTGGTTCATCCATGGGAGTAGGTAGGTTTTGATATTAGACGGTGTTGATTGGCTTATTTTTTTGTTATTTTTCTTCATTTTGTTGGCAAGTGTGTGTGTGTGTGTATATATGGATGTAACATTACACAAATGTTTTAGAATAGCATGACTTGAATACTCATATTACACAACCTTTTTGACAATTTCTCCTACGACAAAGCTCTTTCTTTTGCTGATGGGCTTGCTTGGCGACAGGATGACGACATCACCAACGGTGCATTTCTGGTCTTCATCGTGTGCGATATACTTCTTAGTCTGCCTGACACGTTTCAAGTAGATAGGGTGAATAGATAAGACGTCCACTGCCACAACAGCAGTCTTTAACCCTGATGTTGACACCACCTTTCCTTGGAGAGATTGTGCGGCTCTGACGGGCATTAATGTTGCAGCTGATGGTTTTGCTGCTACATTTGCGGGCCTTGCATTGAGGGCAGTGCCTCTGAACGTGCTAGAGATAAGTGCAGATGCCATGCCTATTTTATATGATGTTTACTCGAATACACGATACGACGTCTAATAAGGAGCTTTGAAAGATGTTTTATATTCAACGTTTTATATATTTTCACAATGTAGCTTCTTAAATGCGATACTACCCATCTTATATGGGTGGATGAGATGGAGACGTCGGGCGTTCTTCCCCGCCGACTGGAGGCTCGCCCCGTTCTCATCCCTCCCCCTATTCATCACCCTCCCTACTACTACTGCTACTACTGCTACTGTTGTAGACATGGTCTAATCTTGAGTTGTGTCATTAACAATATGAGCCATACAAATAAGTATTCTCAAATTATATCTAAGATTGAAAAAGGTCACAGGACGACTGCAACAACTATTGTCCGTCTTCGTGGCCATCCATTTTTCCCTTGAGGAGAAACTTACGATTCTTCTTCTCTTCTATATATCTAACTTTGGTATCTCTCATAATATATAATATTCTTATTCTTATTCTTGGCTAATATCACCCATCCATCCATCCATCCTGCAGTACATACCTTTCCACACCGTTTTCCCCTCCCTCACCTCCCCCTCTTTTAAGAATATAAATCAGTCTGAAAAAGAGTTCACCCTAAAAAGAGTGAACGAGCAAGGATGACTTCAAGATTTAGTAAAAAAAAAACCACAAACAAAACAAACTACCCTCCATCCTCCAAACCACCTCCATCACCTATGCTCATCTGACCACTAACACCCCATTCTTCTGTCTCTCAGTGGACTGCTCTTAGGAGTGATGGTGTTCACACCACTACCACCTCCATTCATGTGGGTAGTAGAAGTAGTTGGTCCGATTGGACTGATTCCAGCTGACAAGGATTGATGCTGACCATTAGTGCCAGTAGAGTGGTAGTTAGAATCTGGGGAGAATTCTTGCCAAGGACTGCCAATATCACCTGTTCTGAGGGGGGAGTGACCAGTGCTGCTTCCCACAGTACCGCCGGAGCCTGGGATACCATCATCATTATTATTGACACCAAGAGAGAGAGACATGACACCTAGCCCATATTGGAGGGAGGCAACCTGGGTTGGAGATGCAGTCCTGCCACCATGTTGATGTTGATGATGGTGAGAGGGTGGTGGTGTCATAAATGCAGCAGATTGAGCCACCAAGCCAGCCTCGTTGCTGTTTCTACCACTACCAAGTCCATGACCTGCAGTATTAGTAACAGTAACAATAGCATTATTATTATTATTATTATTATAACTAGAACCAAGAGCCTCCTCATGAAGAGCTGGGGTGGGAATAAAAGGACCAGTGTTGATTTTGTTGTTGTTGTTGTTGCCTGTTCCCCCGCCATCATCGCCGCCAATATCAGAAGCGGTGTCGCTCCCAGATCTTGCAGCAGCAGCTTTATTATTATTAGTATTAGTATTATTATTATGCTGATAAGACCCTGCACTTCCTAGCGGTTCTGCAAACATTACTTTCAGCTTATATCCACTACCCAAAGGAAACTCAAGCCCATTGAGCTGCATCTGAGCTGCGGCTGCTGCTTCTGGAGTGGAGTAGTAGACGTATGCGTATCCTTTGGACGCTCCAGTGTTTCTGTCGCGTTTCAAATCGCAGGATTCCATGCCGGGGAAGGTTTGGAAGATGGATGATACTACCTCTTCACTGGCTTGTTTGGCCACCACTACAAAGAGACGCTGCTTGCTGAGATTGCCGGATGATGAGGAAGAGGTTGATGCCTCATTCAAGATGCCTCCCCCTGAAATGTGATGGAGTTGTTGTCCTGATGAAATGTTGATGGCAGCTCTTCCACCGCCACCACCGCTAGTATTGCTATTAATGCTATTGCTATTCATCATTGTTGGGGAGGAGAAGGCTGGCAATGTGCTAAAGCTTCCAAATTGCTGCTGCTGCTGCATCTGACTAATGCTATTTCCAGCAGCAACATCTTGACCAGACATACAATTGCTATTACCACCAGGTGTTGTAGTGGCAAGATGCATGCCAGTTAGTGACGAAGATGATCCAGAACGAAATCCAGACAGTCCCAAATGCTGCTGCTGTTGCTGCTGCTGCTGCTGCTGCTGTTGTTGTTGACTATAGTGAGCATTCATACCTACTGCAGGTGGATTTCCTTCTGTCAACCCTCCTCCATCATAGCCTGCTGCACTTTGACTTTGGAGGGCAGATAAATCCAGCCCTGAGCCTCCTCCTCCTCCTCCTACGCCTCTTCCTCCTCCTCCTCCTGCTGCTACTGCTGCTAATAGACTAGAATGATCAATCATCTGACTACCGACATTGCCATAGCCACTTTGATGTTGGTGCTGATGATAATTGCCTAGTGTAGTGTATGGTAACAGTAGACCACCACCACCACCACCACCACCACCACTGAGTACAGCGGATGAACTAGTGGGGCCCAGTAGACTAGTGAAATAGGCTGAAGATGAGGACGGCGAGTCAAGGTGCATACCACCAAGACCACCACCACCACTCATACCGAGTCCACTCACACCCATATTGACACCCATGATATTAATACTATCTATCCCAGTACCAACCACGGTGGGTGCATTGCCACGTCTAGTCTTGGGTTCTGCCAGCATGATCTTCACACGGTAGCCCGCCAACGTGCCGGTGGCTTGTACCGTCTCCATTGCTAGACATGCTGACGATGATTTGGCATATTTGACGAATACTATTCCCTTGGAAGCTATGAGATCAGTCTTGCAGTATTGGAGTCTAGGAAACCTGGAGAGTTCTGCTTCTATGATGGTGGCGTCCGCGTTTTTGGGGACGACGAGGAAGAGACGGGAGCGAGGGGGAGTGTTGTCTGGGTCTAGCATTGCTTCATCTTCGGGTCTTCTTAGTGATAGTCCAGTTATGACTCTGTAGATGGGGAGTGGGGACAAAGAGATCGGTGTGTGTGTGTGTTG